>JGI24712J26585_10002108_pt1 | contig 16515 bp, 16 predicted proteins | sample BioPla3DNA2_FD_26585 | JGI IMG/M metagenome (IMG submission 26585) | reverse complement strand
CCAATGCATCCGGTTCAATCTTTTCTCCGATCAGCGTGCTGATCCATCCGAACAAAACGGCGGGAAACCCCGCTTCCTTTGCAATACGCTGATAGCGCCCGACCGGTATGGTACGCAATAAGTCCCGCAAAAACCAAAGCGCCGTTGCGCGATCCACCGTTTCTGCCGGGTGGATTTGTGCGGCAAACGACTCGAGACTTAAGGCGTTTTGTCCGGCGGTAATCCCCGCAGGATTTCTTGCCTGTGNCGTACATGCCTCCACCTGCCAGCGGGTTGAAACAATCCGGACGTTTGCCCGCAAAAGCGCATCTGTATACACACATTTTTTCATTCGAAGCTCCATGCTTTACAAAAGCTGCGTCGATGCAGCGGTGTGAGACCCAGCCGGTCGATCCCTGCCCGGTGCTGCGCGGTCCCGTAACCCTTGTTCTGTCCCAGTGCATAACCGGGATACTGTGCATCCCAGGCAGCGGCCATCCGGTCTCTGTAAACCTTGGCCAGAATGGAAGCACAGGCAATCGGATACATCGTATCATCCCCGTGAATGACCGCCGTCTGCGGAATCGGTAAAGGGACGGTCTCGTAATCGCACGCAATATGACAAGGCATACGGCAGCTTTCGACCAAAGACTCCACCGCACGCCGCATCGTTAGCTGCACCGCCGGCCGGATACCGATTCGATCGATTTCTTCCGGTTCCGCGATTCCGTAACCGATCCCGATCGCAGTCAGCCGGATCAGGCGGGAAAGCTGCTCTCTTTTTTTCGAGCTGAGGCGTTTGGAGTCCCTCACGCCCTGAATAAAACTGTTGCTTGGCATCACCACCGCACACGACACCACCGGCCCGGCCAGACAGCCCCTTCCGACTTCATCTATGCCGATCAGTTTTCCGTATTTATATTCCAGTGACACATCCCATTTCATGGCGTCTCGAGCGTAATGCCGCCCCATAGACCTCCTCGAAATTCATCCAGAAGCAATTGTCCGGTTTTTTCGTAATCAATCAAACCGCCCCGCAGCAAATAGCCGCGCGCGCGTCCGATTTTTTCCATATAGGCCAGCGTGTCCTCCTCCGGTGCCCCGTACCGATCGATCATTCCCGCAAAACGCCGCCTGGTTCCCAGCTCCAAAAGCCGGTACCCGAGCGTTTCCTCATCCAGGATACGGTCGGTGATTGCACCGGTAAAAGCAAGATGCAAAGCCGTTTTCTCCTCGCCCAGTTTCGGCCATAAAACCCCCGGCGTATCCAGCAGTTCCATATGGTTTTGTGCACGGATCCACTGCTTGCTTTTTGTGACACCCGGCTTATTGCCGGTCTTGGCGCTCTTTTTTTCCGCAATCCGATTAATCAGACTGCTCTTTCCCACATTGGGGATCCCTGCCACCATCACGCGCGTGCGCGTATTTTTAATCCCGCGGCCTGCATCGCGCGCCTTTTTCGCCTGCATTGCCTCTTCCGTCAACGAAAACAAAGTGGAAAAGCCCTTTCTGCGGGGTGTATCAATCGCAACACAGGGGATCTTGCGCTCCGAAAAATAACGCATCCACTCCTTCGTTCCCCCCGCATCTGCCAGATCCGCCTTGTTCAGTAAAAGTATGCGCGGTTTCTCCCCGATCAGTTCATCGATATCCGGGTTTCGGCTGCTTACAGGAATCCGCGCGTCCACCATTTCATACACCAGATCCACGAGCTTCAGTTCCTGCAGGATCATCTCGCGGGTCTTTTTCATATGCCCCGGATACCAGTTAATATTCATCTTCGTCCTCTCACTGCCCGGCGCACATCCGGCGCAGATACGCCCGGAAATCCGCAGATAAGGCCGGGTCGCGCAACGCGTACTCCACCGTTGCCTCCAAAAATCCCATTTTTGAACCCACGTCATAGCGTCGTCCTTCATAGGCCTTCGCATAAACCGCTTCCCGCTTCGCTAAAGTCAGTATCGCATCCGTCAGCTGGATTTCATTTCCGACACCGGGTTTTGTCTCCTCCAGCACATCGATAATCGAAGGCGTCAGTACATAGCGACCCAACACCGCGGTTCGCGAGGGCGCATCGGCAAGACGGGGTTTTTCAATCAAATCCTCTACTAAAACCGTGCCGTCCTCCTGCGGGATCCCTTTCAGAATGCCGTATTTGTTTACCTGCTCTTCCGGTACTTCCTGAACACCCAGCACACTGCACTGCTTTTTCTCATAAACATGCATCAGCTGCGCCAGAGCCGGTTCGGTTTTACTGTATACAACATCATCCCCCAGAAGCACCGCAAAAGGTTCATTGCCGACAAAATGCTTGGCACAGTATACCGCATGTCCCAAACCCTTTTGTTCCTTCTGCCGTATATAGTGGATATCGGCCATATCGGAGACCTTTCGCACCAGTTCCAACAGCTCTGTCTTTCCGCTTTGCTCCAGCACCATCTCCAGTTCCACAGACTTGTCAAAATGATTCTCAATAGATGCCTTGCCGCGCCCGGTTATCAAAAGAATTTCTTCAATCCCCGATGCCACCGCTTCTTCCACAATATATTGCAAAGTCGGCTTATCTACAATCGGCAACATCTCCTTCGGCTGCGCTTTCGTAGCCGGTAAAAAACGCGTCCCCAGACCGGCGGCGGGGATCACCGCTTTACGTACTCTCATATTCATCTCCTTTGCCATCTTAGTTCCATTATAACAAAGCACACAAAAAAAGCGCATCGCTGTGCATTTTGTAACACAATCCAACCATTGGACAGGGGGTTCGGTTCGCTCGGCGATCTTTAAATCACCGCTGCGTGGAGCTATGGTATTTCGACCCCCTATGCGTCGTTCAGCGGACGTTTGGCGCGTGGCCGATATGGAATACGGCCACTACAATATCAATCCTACCCCTGAACACGCGGGGCACACCGCGTATATTGCACCGAGCACAAGCCGGACGCGCAAAGCGCCGCGCGTGCGAGGTATTTCATTGCGCCTTAGGCGCCTCCCTCGTAGGCACAAAAAAAGCGCATTAAGTGATTCATGCGCTTAATGGTTTTATTCAGCGGGTGTAAAATACTGCGAATAGTCGTCGGTTTCTTCTGCCAGCGGAATATTGTAGGTGCCGTGATCTTTCAGCTCGATCTCCAGTGTTTCCGCCTGCGAATTACGAAACGCATCGGCAAAAGTTTGAATGAATTCTTCTTCAATCTCTTCATTTAACAGCCGTGCATTCATGCGAAGGTTCCCGTCTTTGAAGCGATACGTAAAGAAGTTCACGTCATTTCTGCTGAATTCCTCTTTCGTTTTGTCCATAATCGCCTGTACATTTCCTTCGTCCAGTCGCGCCTGGCCGGGATCATAATTCTCATTCGCCTGCTGTACCGCATCCGGATCGCCTCNCCCGCACGCCGCAAGCAGAACAATAAACAAGAGCAATACCGCAATGAAAGCAAATTTTTTCATAACAAGCTCCTTTCTTAGTATTTGTTTAAACATACCATAAAAACACATATACTTCAATGGTTAATAATTATCAGTACGAGATAAAATTTCTTTATCCCTGTACATTTTAAGCATCTTTTGCTTTACCGGGTAACGCAAAAACCCAGATAAGCATCGTAACGGCAATGGAAAATAAGAACAGGCGAAAGATGGCTGTATAGTCGCCGTGCCGGTCATACAAAGCGCCCACAACGACCGGCGCCAACACCGACCCGACCCCTCCCACCGCCTGAAAAAACGCATTGATCCGCGTAAACTGCCCGACTCCGTACAGTGCGCGGGCAAAAATCGGCGGAGCCAGGGAGTTAAAGGTAGAGCCAAAACCCGTGCCCAATGCGGAAAGCCAGATGGCAAACGGCAAATGCGGATACAGTAATCCGCCGTAACCGAAAAGAAAAGCCGCAGCGGTTATCAAAGTTGCCAATCGCATGCCGACGGCATCGTACAAAACGCCGAGCGCAATTTTTCCGAACCCCATCGAAAACATAATGATCGACATCACAAGAGACGTTTTTTCCAAGCTGAATCCCTCCGCCTGCAAATGCGGAGAGGTATTGGTCATAAGAAGCGTCAGGCTTGCATTCATCAGCACAATGCCTATAATGATCAGAACAAAAACGAGCCGACCCAAGGGTTGCGGATCCGGACGGATCACGTCGGTAAAGGAATCTGTGCCATCGTTTGCTGTCCCGTATGGGGTTAAACCAAAATCAGCCGGCTCCTTTGCAAACACAAAAAATGTGCATATCCCTACCACAAGAAACATCGCCAGCGCAAAAAGAAGATTTACCATCCGCCAGCCCCATACAGGAATCAGCCAGCCTGCCACCGGACTCAAAAGCATTCCGCCGATGGCGGATCCCAGCAAAGCAAAACCCATTGCGGTACCAGTCTTTGCCGCGAACCAGCGGTTGACCATCATGGTAACCGGAATGAAACCTGCAATCCCCATAAACATAATATGCAAGGTGGAAAGAATATAATACTGCATCGGCGTGCGAACGGCGGCAATCAGAGCATACGTAATGACCAACAGCATCGACGACAGCCGGAAAATCCGCATAAACGCGTAGCGGTCATACAGATACCCGGAAACAAATGCCCCGATCACCATTGCGACACCGCGCAGCGTGATAGCCACCATTGTCTGCGCCCGCCCGATAGCCAGAGACTGTTCAATCGGCACCAAAAACAGGCTGTTTGTGTTGAATACAATCCCCCATGTGAACGACAAATACACAAAAGAAGCCGCCACGATCGCCCAGCCATAGTGTTTTCCAAAAAAAGTCCGCATCCCCAATACCCACCTTTGTTGTACAATAATAGCGTAACTTTCTCTCGCGTACGAAAGGAGTTTTGCATGCCTTATCTTATCATTTTTTACAATCTGTGGGTTCTTTTCCTGTTCGGAATCGACAAATACCGATCCAAAAAACAAAAACGCCGCATACCCGAACGCATCCTGCTTCTTTCAGCGGCTGCCTTCGGCGCACCCGGCGCCTATCTTGCCATGCTTTTATTCCGGCATAAAACGAAAAAGCCCAAATTTTTCCTACTGATCCCCCTGCTCGCCGCAGCCCAAATCGCCCTGCTCTTCTACCTGCGGCACAAGGGCTTTATACCATAAAACGTCGGATCATAATCCATAGGCAGACGTTTGGCCCGTGGCCGATATGGAATGCGGCCACTACAATATCCATCCTTCCGCTTCACACGCGGCGAAGGCCGTGTATTTCATCCAGCACGCAAACGATTCAAGCGTTGTTTCCTTCGATTGACAGTAACAACATCGTTTGCGTGCTGGATTTCACCGGCCGTAGGCCGATTTCATTGCGCCGCAGGCGCCTGCGGGGCCTGTTTCGTACAAATTGTTGCCGTTGGCATCGATTGTGACGAAAACGGGGAAATCCTGTATTTCGTAGCGGTGTATGGCCTCCGGACCTAAGTCCTCGTAGGCAACCACCTCACTGGATACAATCGACTTGGAAATCAGTGCCGCCGCACCCCCCACGGCCGTAAAATACACCGCGCGGTTCTTTTTCATCGACTCAATCACGGCTGCACCGCGCAGCCCTTTTCCGATCATCCCTTTGAGTCCCCGGTCCAGAAGCAGCGGCGCAATGCCGTCCATCCGGTAAGCGGAGGTAGGTCCGGCGGAGCCGACAGCCTGTCCGGGCCGGGCGGGAGCCGGCCCCACATAGTAAATCACCTGGCCGGTCAGATCCACCGGCAGAGGTTCTCCCTTTTCAATGGCATCGCGCATGCGGATATGCGCCGCGTCGCGTCCGGTGTAGAGTATACCGGAAAGCAGCACAAAATCGCCGGCGCGCAGCTGTTCAATCGCTTCGTTGCCCAGAGGCAGTTGCAGTCTTTTTTCTTTCATCATACGCCTCACAATACCCTTGATGCATGCCGTGACGCATGGCAGCACATCGTCACACATACCGGGATCGACGCGATATGCGTAGGATAGGATTCGATTTTTACCGCCAGGGCCGTCATCTTTCCTCCATAGCCGCCCGGCCCGATCCCCAGCTGATTTGCCTTCTCCAGGAGCTCCTGTTCCAATTGCGCGTAGCGTGCATCCGGATGGGTGTCCCCGACCGGCCGCAGCAACGCACGTTTGGACAGCATCGCTGCGTAGTCGATCGTACCGCCGATTCCCACTCCCACCAAAGACGGCGGGCAGGTATTAGGCCCCGCGATCCGTATGGTTTCAAGTATGAAATCCTTCACACCGTCTATGCCGTCTCCCGGGACAAGCATCTTCGTTCGGCTCATATTCTCACAGCCAAACCCCTTTGCAGCCACCGACAGGGAAATACGATCGCCCTCCACAATGCGGGTATACAGTATGGCCGGTGTGTTATCGCCCGTATTGGTGCGGTCAAACAACGGATCCTTCACCATGGACTTTCGGAGAAAGCCTTCGGTATAGGCCCGTCTCACGCCGCGGTTTACGGCGGTTTCCGGCAATTCGCCCTCCAAATACACTTCCTGCCCGATATCCATAAATACCATCGATGCACCGGTGTCCTGGCAAATCGCCATTTTTTCCGTGCGCGCAATCCGGTAATTTTCGCTGAGCTGCTTTAAAACAAAACGCCCTGCATCGGAGGTTTCCTGTTCGACCGCTTCGGTAATCGCTTTTTCTATGCCCGGCTCGATCGAATAATTGGCTTGGAGAAACAATTCGTATACCGCTTCTTCAATCGCCTGCACCTGTATCTTACGCATTATCTTCGCACCCCGTACTGATCAAAAATCGTATTGACTACGCTGATGCTTGCAATCTCTTCAGAACCGACAATCGCCAGAAGCATATAGCGCTTGGTGAAAGGATCGTGCGTCAGCTCCGGATACAGTGTAAATTCGTGGATATCGCCGGTATTGTTCAGATGCATCCGTGGCCCCTGGCACGCCCGCACCCGATCTCCCACATAGATATGATTGTCGTCCTTGTAGGTAACCGGCAACTTTGCATCGATCAGCGCCTGCACATCCTTTTGCAAGAGTTCCATATCGATGTCCGGCTTGGAATCAAACAGAATCAGAAAACCGTGGCGCACTTCCGAATGCCGGTACTCGTAAAACCCCTGTTTTTCCAGGGAAATAAGAAACAGTTCTTCTGCCGTATGCGCCATCTTCCGGTATTTGATCGAATGAAACACCACTTGCTTGATCTCTTCCGGCTCCGGACCGAATACCGTGGGCCGGGTGATAATAATCTCCTCCCCGATCCCGATCAGCAGATCCGCATTCTTTTTCAACGCCGGATACACCATGTCAAAATGTTCGATCACGACCCGCTTTTTCAGCTCCAGGGCGCGCTGAATCGCAGCGACGATATCATGCATCTGATAAAACGCACTCTCGAAATTCATGTCGATATGATAGGTGCGCGCCGAATAAAACGCATCGTCTTCCACACTCATAATCGGCAGGGGCCGCACATTCAGCCCCTCGTCATCGTTTGTCAGTTCAAGACCGGGAAACATCCCCTTGATCAGCATGCTCTTGCCGCTGCCGGCATCCCCGATCACGCCGATCAGAAGATCGAACGGGCTTAAATACAGCTGGCCGATCTGCTCGCCCTGATCCGCCATGCGCGGATATCCGCGCGGAGCCAGATAAATACTGACCAGATGATTTCTTTGCATTCGATCCGAATAACTCATATTATCTTACCTTTCGCAATGCCAGTATTCGCTGCATTTCGTTATACACGATCATAAAGCCTTCATCGACCCCCATGCCCGGTTTTGCCAGCACCTGATCGGGCTGAACCGCCATGGCAATCTGTATGCAGATCTGGGTCGAACGGTCGGTTTCGTTGCAGGTTCCGCCCTGATACGCGCCGATCCCTTTTTCTTTGCAATACAAAACCGACTCGGCAATATGCTGCACGCCGCCTAAGTCAGGAGTTTTGATCTGTAACATATGCCCTGCCTTTGCATCGGCAAATGCACGGATATCATCGACATTATTACACCATTCATCGGCGACAATCTCGACAGGAATCCCCCGTTCATCCAGACAGCGGCGCAAGCCCGCCATGCATTCGATCTGTGCTTCGCGTCCCCCCGCATCCATCGGGCCTTCGATCCGCAGCGCGTAGGGTTTTGCCGCTTCTGAAAGAGCCGCCAGATAGTCGGCCATTTTTTCGTATTCACGTTCGCCGAACACCTGCCCGATCGTTCCGTATACATCCAGATGAATCACCGGACGATACGTATCCTCACCGGACAAAAGCGCTATCCGTTCAGACAGCCATTTCACATAATCCAACAGCTTCTCACCGTGCAAACCCAGCTTCGTTTCCACATGATTGATCAGTGCATGCGGCAAGACATCGACGCGCTTGAGGATCATTTTATCCGCGTTGATATAGCGGTCGTCGCCGGTCTGGCTGAAAACCGGTATGGGTGTGGCGGAAACGTCGGTCCCATATTCGTCTGCAATCACTTCGCACACCATTTTTTTGTTCTTTTTGGCCACCGCATCCAAAAGCGCCTGGCTGACGCCGTAACTGATGGCTGTATGCAGAGGTTTTCCGTCTACGCGGATCGCATCCAGCTTATCTGCCATCGCACGAAATTCCGTGATCTCCGTCTGTTCAAAAACCGGTACCACATGTTCTTCTATAACCGGGATAAAATCTTCCGCCAAAAACAAGGGATCCCGGCCGCTCGCACCGGAATACTGCACAGCCGCACAATCGCCGTGTGCAATCTGCCCGTCTTCCAATACCATTTGCACAGAAATCGACTCCCCTGCCTGTCGCACACCCGTAAAACCGGGAAGCGCAGGTTCTCCCGTATAGGCCGCTCCGTCCGCTTTTGCGCCCAGTCGAATCGCCTTCTGATCGTCAAAAAAGAACCCGGTTCGTCCCTGTGACAAAACAATTTTTTCTATCTTCATGTCCCACTCCTTAGGATGGTTTATTTCGGCCGGCCAACCAGACGTCCTTTGCTGATCGCATACACATCATCGGTCACCATCTGGAACGAAGGTTTCCGGTTTTCGAAGGCTGCCCGCTCCTGTATCTTCTCATTGTGGAATTCGCGCAGTTCCGGTGTAAAAGGCACATTGCCCGGATGGAACACGCGGATCGCGCCGTCGTTGTCGCGTGCAGGCAGCAATTTGCCGGCATTGTAGCGGCTGGGTGCAAACGGGATATCCAAAACGCCCGCTTCAAAAGCACGGATCGCCCCGGAAGCAATATCGCCCTCGCCCAGTTCGAGCACGCGTGCCAGCACCGCCCGGGTTTCCGATGCAATAATTACTTTTTCATCCTTCAGAGAGAACGTGTTCAATGTCTGGTCATGCAGCATATTGATCATCTGCTTGGTGCACAGTAATCCCTGTGCATTGGCCTGTCGTGTCGGCACACCCATCGCCTCATGCGGGGTTTTGACAATTACTTTTGTCACCTTGGACAAGGCCGCCACTGCCGACCCCCAGGAGATAACGGCAAATGCCTGCGCCTCATCCTGCGGGAAGCCGCCCATCCACTGATGCAGGACCGTTGTCACATTCACATCATAGAAACCGAATTTGTGCAGATACTCTTCGGTTAGCGATTTCAGCGTCTGGATCGCGGCCACATCCTGAATCAGATTGCCGCACTGGCCATAGCCTACGGTAATATTCTTTACCCCCTGTTCGGCCGCTAAAAGCGCTTCAATAATCGCAACGCAATGCGACACAAACGGCGGCACCAGCGTCCCTGTCAACGGACCAAACGGTTCCCGGTTGATAGAGACGCCCTTTTCCTCATACAGGCCCACCAGCCGGTCCACATACATCCAGTCGGTGATCGTTTTTTCCAGCGACACATTTTTGGAATACGGAATATTATACGAAATCCCGCCGCCCTCAAAACTGGTAAAACCGCCGGCCAATGTAATTTCCGCCAACAAACGCGACTCCGGCGTCCCATGGCGCACCTGTACCGGACGGTCCAGGCTTTGAATGATCTGCCGGCAGGCGCCCACGCCGTGGTTGACCGCCGGAAAGCCGTTGAGCATCGACTTGTTTTCGCGCACCGATTCCTCGATCCCGATTTCCGCTTCCTTGTAGCGGTTTTGTCTCGTATACGAGTCGATGGTCGTCGGGAGCAAATCGGCTCCGCCTTCATTTTGCAGATACGTTAAAAGTTCAATATGATCGCGCACCAGCGGAACACCGGCCCGCGGCTGAATCAGCGTACGGCCTTCCTCCTCCGCTTTTTGCATCTGCAGCGAAAACAGCTTGTTCTCCGGCAAGGCCTTGTGAAACGCCACCGCTTCGTCAAAGTCGACATCGGCGCCGGTCGGCCACTGCGTAAGGACTTCTTCGCGCAATCGGAAAAATTCGTCGTTTTGTAATCTATTGCTCATTTCGGACATGTACAAGCTCCTTTGTTAAAATTGCTAGCGCTGCATCGGGATCATGCTCCGCCAAAACGCCCATAGCCGATAAAATATAGTTTCGGTCCAGCCAGATTTCCATCGTTTCAGGTAACAACAGCGACGGATCCGACTCGGTATACAGTGCGCGCGATACAATCGCAGGCAGATCCTTTGCATGCAGCAAAGCACCGCCGGTGGCAATCAGCGTATTCACCGTGCGCAAATCCTTGCCGGTCTGCAGATACTGCCGGCCCATCGGCGTATAAAACTCTTCCAGACGGCCCGTATGCCGACTGATCGCAATGCGCAAGGCCTCCGATGCAACCGCTGCATCCAGAGCAGCAAACGCCGTGTCCGAAGGCAAATACGCCTTCTCCGTATCCAGCGACGCCAGCATCGCAGGAAGCTGTGCAGAGGGCAGACCGCTGATTTCTGCCAGACGCTCGTAGCCGGACTCTTCCACCACGCCCAAAAGGCTGTATCGCATCCCGATATCGCCCTCCACGGTACGTTTGGAAAACGGCTCCGGCAAACCCTTTAAGGTAACATTGGCCATTTGCGGATCGCCTGCCGCCATGGAATACACATCCGTTGTCGCCCCACCCAGATCCACTCCGAGCAGCTCGCCCCAGCCTTTTGTATTCTTCGTCCCACCGGAAAGCAACTCCAGTGCCCGGTGCACCGCACCCGGTGTCGGCATGGCGATCCGGTCCAGAATCTCATTTACCTGCGAAAGTCCCTTGCCGCGTACAATATTCTTCTGAAAGATCGCGCGAATAATCTGCTGTACTTCTTCCACGCGGATCGTATCCAGCGCAGGCAGCACATTATCGCAATAATATACATTCCGGTCTTTTAGAATCGTCCGGCAGGTATCCTTTGCCGAACGGTTCCCCGCAAAAATGATGGGAAATGCCGGATCCAGATCTGCCAGTACGCGGGCATTGTGTTCAATACAAGTCCGGTTGCCGCCGTCGGTTCCACCGCACAAAAGCAGAATATCCGGAGCAATCGCCCGGATCTCTTCCTGATCGTCTTGCGTCAGTTCGTGGCTGAAACTGCGCACCACCTTCGCTCCGGCTCCCAAAGCCGCCATGCGCGCCGCTTTGGATGTCAGATCCGGCATCAAACCGCTGACCGCCATCCTCAGCCCGCCCGCCGCACTCGAACAGGCATATACCGCAGCAAAGTCCTCCAGCGTTACATCCGCTTTCTGCAGTGCATTTTGCAATCCGTCCCGTATATCGGTTTCTACCGTTGTAAAGCTTTGCGCCGTCTGCAAAAGCGTGCCGCTATCGGTATCCACCGCGGTGATTTTCGTATACGTACTGCCGAAATCAATAAGCAGAACCGGATGCGTCATGACGAAATCTGCAGATCCTTCTTCAGGGTTTCAATGCCTTCCTCCGGCGTGGAACCCGGCGGAAACACCCGATTGAAACCCATGGCGAGAAATCGTTTTTCTACTTCCTCAAACGGTTGCTTGCCAACGACAATATTGCCTCCGACATACAGGAGTATGTCACCGATCCCCGCTTCCCTGCATTTGTCCCGCAGGCCACGGCAGTCCAGTTCTCCGTGTCCATACAATGAACTGACCAAAATACAAACAGCGTCGGTTTCCACCGCCGCTTGAATAAACTCTTCCTGGCTCACCATCACGCCTAAATTGTGCACGGAGAACCCTGCCTCCGTGTATGCGTAATCAAGGATACGTATGCCGACTGCGTGCACATCGGCCCCGATTACTCCCATGACTACCTGCTGTTTGTCCATGCTGCCTCCCTCGTGCATCTTTATTGGATAGGTAATAACCCAGCCCTTCCCCGATACATTCGCAACCACCAGTTATTAGGTCAAGCTTTCGCAATCCTTTACACAACCATTATACAAATTGTTCACCTATATGTAAACAAAACCGGAAGGGCAATAAAACAGGCGCCCGAGAGCGCCTGTTGGATATATGCCCGTAAAATCCACTTCCTTATTCTACACGGCGTAAGGTCGGTTTTATTGCGCCGATGTTTCTATGCAAAATGTTCGACTCTGACACCCTCCGCTTCCACAATCTCCTCCAAACGGTGCATTTCTTCCGGTGCACAAAAGCGCGGGTCGGGTTGGCGCATACCGAGAGAAGCATATTTCACTTCGCCGTAACTGTGATACGGCAACAGTTCGATGCGGGGGGTTCGCACCGCTTCTTTGACAAAGCGGGCGATGGCACGAATCTGCGCATCCTCGGCATTGACAGTCTGAATCACAGGCACGCGCACCACCAGCGGCAGATCGGTTTTTCCGATACGCCGGATCGTATCCAGCGTTTTTTCGTTTCCCATGCCGGTAAAACGGCGATGGACAAGCGGATCCATATGTTTGATGTCGATAAAGCACAGTGCCAGGCGCTTGAGTACCGGCTGCATCTGTTCGTATGAAAAATGCCCGTTGCTTTCCAGACAAAGATCGTGGCCGGCATCGTACAATGCACCCGACAATGCATCCAAAAACGGAAACTGGCGGGAGGCTTCTCCACCGGAAAAAGTGATCCCTCCGCCGGAAAAACGGTAGAACAGGCGGTGCTTCTCCACCTCGTCCACAATTTCCTGCATCGTGACCGTCCGGATGGCCGACTTGCGGCTGCCGCTCGGGCAAACCGCGACGCAGCGCCCGCAGCTGATGCATTTTCTTCGTTCTGCAGGATCCGACAGATTCATTCCGACCCCGGACGGACACACCTGCGTACACCGTCCGCAGCGCACACAGCTGCTTTCCGTGTGCAGAATCTTGTCAAAGGTTGTAAAGCTCTCGGGATTCGCACACCATTGGCAGCGCATATTGCAGCCGGCAAAAAAGATCGTGGTGCGAATCCCGTCTCCGTCGTTTACACTGTAATGCTGTACATCGATCAGATAGCCGACGGTTTTCCCGGCCGGCATATCAGAAGGTATTATGCGCATTGCGTGCAATGATCGCATCCTGCATGGAACGGGACAGATTCACAAACTGTGTGCTGTAGCCGGCTACCCGCACCAGCAGATCCCGGTAGTTTTCCGGATGCGCCTGCGCATCCAAAAGGGTTTCCGTAGACAGGGTATTAAACTGCACATGAAATGCACCCAGGGAGAAAAACGCCTGGATCATGGCCCCTAAATTGCTGCGGCCACGCTTTGTTTCTACCAGATCCGACTGCAGCCGCAAATTCAGCAGCGTACCGCCCGAATGCATATCCTGATTCAGTTTGGCTGCCGATCGCATCGCCGCCAAAGGCGTCGATGTATCCGAACCCGCAAACGGGGATACCCCTTCCGACAACGGTTCTTTGGCCTTTCTTCCGCAAGGCGTAGCTGCAATCACCTTGCCCGTAGGCAGATAATTGGATATGCCCATGAAAGCGGAATTGAACGGATTCCCGTAGTAATCGTCATAGGAATGGACTTCGGCATAATAGTGATTGGCAATTTTTCTGGCAATGCTGTCTACACTCTCGATATCGTTGCCGTATTTCGGTGCATGGATACACGCTTCGCGCAAGGTCTCATAGCCCTCCCAGTCGGCATCCAAAGCGCGGATCAGCGTCTGCATATCCACCACTTTTTCCTCAAACACCAACTTGCGGATCGCCTCTAAGGAATTGGCCGTTACCGCCAGCCCGATGCCTGTAAGCACCGGACCGAGATTATACTTGGCACCGCCATCCACGAGGTCTTTTCCTTCGCGGAGGCAGTCCCCGTTCAGAGAAGACAAAAACGGACGCGGTACCATTTGTGTATGCAGTTCCTGCGCCAGCAGACTGACCTCCACCCCGATCGCAATCAGGCGGTCAAACTGGCGGAAAAACGCAGCTTCCACCTCTTCATAGCTGGAAAAACCGGCCGGGTCCTTTTCCGAAAGGCCCATTTTCTCGCCGGTAAGCCGGCTCTCACCCTGATTCAGCGCATACTCCAAGGCAGCCGTAAAGTTGACATTTACCGCCGATGTCCATTCAAAGGTATTCGTATAATGCGGAACCACACAACCACAATTGTTCCAGTCGCGTGCATCCTCCGGCTGATAGCCGGCATTGATCAGCATCTGATAACCGGCCTGATCATTGTGAATCGCAGGAAATCCCGTTCCCAGACTGACCAGATCCGTTACGGCGTCCACAAACTCCTTCGGCGCGTCCTGATGCAGCCGCACAGACAGACCCGGCTGATGCGTCTGCAATTCCGCCGTCGCCTGCAAAGCAAGCAGCGTAACCGGATTCGTTGCATCCGAACCGTCCCGTTTTTTGCCGCCCACGGTCAGATTCTGAAACTGATTATATCCGGCAAAAAATTCCGCCGTATTGGCAGAAATCGTCCAGACCCATTCCGAAAGCTTCAGCCAATAGCATTCGATCAGCTCTAAAATACTTGCATCCGTTTCCTTTCCCGAAGCGATATCCCGTTCATAATACGGAAACATAAACTGATCAAAACGCCCCGGATTCAGTGCCAGCGGATTCTCGGACAGAATCCCGCCCAGTTGTACAAACCAGACAAACTGCAAAGCCTCGCGGAAACTCTCCGGCGAATGCTCGGGTACTTTACGACAAACCGCTGCAATCTCGAGCAGTTCTTCTATTCTTTCCGTATCCGTCTCCTGTGCTGCCATTTGCTCTGCCTGATCGGCATAGCGGTTTGCCAGCGTGATGATGCCCTCTGTCGTCAGGCGGACCGATTCATAGAATTCGCGTTTTTTGCGATCTGNCTGTCTGGAAGGCGACAAGGCTTCGGTTCTTTCCTTTACTTCTTTAAGAATCCCGCCAAATCCTTTGCGAAAAGCGCCTGCATAGTCCGGCGTAATTTCCCCCACAGCCTGACGCCATTTGGAATCATTGTCGATAATCCCTGTATCCACGGCCACCTTGGCCACGTCCGGATCCACGCGAGCCAAAAATGCCTCCTCCAGCGACTTGCCTTCCCAGTACGGGAAGATATGCTCCCGCACATAGGCGCGCTGTTCATCCGTCATTTCATACGGATCCTGCACCCGCTTGTCGAAATTATCCATCTCCCGATCCACCCAGGTCCAGGAAAACTCCGGTGTCAATATGCCGCATTTGCGAAATTCGCCCGTAGCACCGACAATCAGTTCTCCGTCAAAAATCGGCGTGACCAGATTCTCACAGGTGTGCTTAAAAGCCTTGGCCCGGCGAATCGGAATGCTCTCACCCTCGGTTTGTTTGTGACTCTCCGTGAAAAGGCGGGCTCTCTCATAAGAAATTGCCGGTTTTGCCTCAATATAGGCATCCTTCGCCTTTCGGATACGATCTGTTAATGCCATTTTCGTCCTCCCGATATTAGTATCGTACAATATTCTGAAACACAACCCGTTCCTTGCCGCGGTTCTCATACGCGTGACCGCTCAGCGGATGAAACTGAATCGCCGCCGGCGCGCGCAGTTCAAACGCCTTATCCTCCAGCAGGAGTGTCAGCGTCCCCTCTGTGACAACAATATACTCGCCGGACGCATTATCATGCGGATTGGACGCATGCCGCGCGCCCGGTTCCAAAGTGATATAAAAATACTCAAACCCGGAAATCGGATTAAAAGAAAACACATCATATAATTGCATTTTCCCGTCCGTCGTTCGCACCGCAGGCAGATCCGAAATCGAAATAACCTCATAATCCTCCTGTGCAAACGAAAGCAAAGTCGATAAACTCACCCGCAGCCCGCTCGAAATCTTCCAAAGTATCGAAATCGTCGGATTCGATTCCCCGCGTTCAATCTGCCCCAGCATCGCCTTGCTCACATTTGACCGCTGCGCGGCCTCCTCCAAAGTCAGTCCCTGCTCCGTCCGCACACGCCGGATCTCCTGCCCAATGCGCGGTGTAGGATCCACCACGGTAGCACCCCCTTTTAAAAACGCTATAACATATTTAAATATATTATAACGCCCAGAAGAACCAATTGCAATAGATAAGCGCCTGAGGTGCAATGAAATAGCGCTGCGCGCTGTGAAATAACTGCGTGCATCGCTTCGCTTGCACGGGTTATGAAATAGACGCCTGAAGGCGCCCATGGGAGAGGAAGGATTGATAGAAAAGAGGTACGGGTATGAAGGTGTGCGGTATTAGAATGTGGGTCGCGTTGTTTGGTGAACGTTTGGCGCGTGGCCGATATGGCCACNACG
>JGI24712J26585_10002106_pt1 | contig 16527 bp, 12 predicted proteins | sample BioPla3DNA2_FD_26585 | JGI IMG/M metagenome (IMG submission 26585) | reverse complement strand
CCGTCTGCGGCGTACTGTTCAACGGCGAGCCGATGCACATAGTCTCGGTTATAGGAATATTGCTGGTAGTCGCGGCGGTTGTGGTGATGAACACAAAGCCGAAAGAGGCGGAGGAAAAAGCCGCCGAACCGAATATATAAAAAATTCAAGCCCCTCGTTCAAAAAACGAAGGGCTTTTTTGGCGCGATTTATTCAAAAGAGGAAAATTTCCGGTTGATGTTTTGTTATTGTTTACATATCAGGAATTGACATCATCAATCAATTGTTATATAATATCAATCAAAAGGCATAAGGATGGTTTGTTATGACTACTTCAGAACAGATTCGCGTTTTATGTGTCAGAACAGGCGTCAGTTTATCCGAACTCGCACGAAGAATTAATCAGACACCGCAAAATTTCAATGCAAAGCTCAAGCGAAACACAATAACACAGGATGAACTTAATAAGATTGCCGAGGCTTTGGACGTTACATACGAGCAATACTTTGTTTTAAAAAACGGCGAGCTTGTCAGGTGAGAAAGGATCTTGTTATGACTGAGCATAAAATTATATTCGGCGACAGCCGTTCACTGAATAAAATCAAAGATAAGTCGGTGCAGCTGATTATAACCTCTCCGCCTTATTGGCAGCTGAAGGATTACGGCGCAGAGGATCAGATAGGTTTTAACGACAGCTATGAGGAATATATAAATAATCTTAATTTAGTCTGGAAAGAGTGTAACCGTGTGCTTTCCGACGGATGCAGATTGTGTATCAATATCGGAGATCAATTCGCCCGTTCGGTATACTACGGAAGATATAAGGTTATTCCTATCAGAACCGAGATAATCCGTTTCTGCGAAACTCTCGGTATGGATTATATGGGAGCTGTCATCTGGCAAAAAACAACAACTATGAATACCTCCGGCGGCGGAGCAGTTATGGGAAGTTTTCCATATCCTCGAAACGGTATTCTTAAAATAGATTATGAATTTATTTTACTTTTTAAAAAATTAGGTAATGCTCCAAAGCCAACCCCCGGGCAAAAAGAACAATCTGCTATGACAAAAGAAGAATGGGGGCAGTATTTTTCTTCTCATTGGTATTTCAACGGCGCCAAGCAAACGGAACATTTAGCTATGTTTCCGGAAGAACTGCCAAAACGATTGATTAAAATGTTTTCTTTTGTCGGAGAGACTGTTTTTGATCCTTTTGCAGGCAGCGGTACAACCTCACTTGCCGCAAAGAATCTTGGCAGGAATTCTATTGGATACGAAATCAACAAAGAGTTTTTGCCGATTATTCGCGAAAAACTTGAAGCCGATCAAATCACATTCGAAGACAACGCAAAGATAATTTTCTCCGAAGATACAGCCGGAAATACTTCTTCATTCGAACAGCTTCCTTACATATTCCGTGATCCTCATCGAATGGATAAAAAGGTTGATGTAAAAAAACTGCATTTTGGTTCAAAGATTGACAATTCGGAAGCCAAGCGAGATGATTTGTATTCCGTAAAAAGGGTTGTTGCTCCGGACAAGATAGAACTCAGCAACGGTCTTACCGTTCGCTTGCTTGGGGTAAAACCGAATCCGCGGTTTTTAGATGAGGCGGTTAGTTTTTTACAGGAGAAATTCCAAAAAAGAAAGGTGTTTCTGAAATATGATACTATAAAGTATGACACCGACAAAAATCTTCTTTGTTATGTTTACTTAGATAACAAGACTTTTATAAACAATCACCTTGTCAGAACGGGATATGTGGATGTTGATACTGAATTTGATTATTCTTGTAAAAAGAAGTTTTTGAATTCGGCGCCAAATTAAATAAACGCGGGCAGAGAACAAAATCCCTGCCCGCTTGCTTATTCTTCAACTTCAATACTTAGACCTGTCTTATCTTTTTTATAATAAATCATCTTTACATTGATAGTTTCGGAAAGCCTGTTCATAGTTTCTTTGTATGTGCTTGGTTTTATTGAATATGCGATATCTCCGACATATCCGTCAATACCGGCTGATTCATCTTCTTTCGTAGCCAATCTATATTTCTCACCTCGTCTTTCGGCGAGCTTGGAAAGAATAGCTTTTTGAACATACAAACCATAATATGTTTTTTCAACAACTAAATCTTCAACCCATTTCCGGATCATTTCTTTATCAATAAGCTTTATGGCTTCTTTAAGATTTTCTACTTGGGCGATGATTTTCTCGGTTGCATTATCGACAGCATCGGGATATTCCTTCAAATACCACTCACGCCAACTTTTAAGGGAAATATCATCTTCGTTCTCCCTCTCATATTTGGGAAAAATATCAGAAAGCTGTCCGACAACCTTAGGACGTGTTCCTTGTGCGTTTTGGTTTGCCAAGTTAATCAATTGAGATGTATATTTAGGAAAATCCGGAATCTTACCGTCGTTCAGCAAGATTAATTCCTCGTTTTTTATCTTGAATTTTTCCAATTCGTCTCCTCTATGGTTCTTATTGTTTATTCGCTGCCGATAATACTCGAATTAATTTTTATTTTTTAGTCTTCTCCCTCAATTCCCCGTAAGCTCATCAAACACCGGCCATGCAATATCCGGGTAGAACTGATGCCCTTCCTCTCCCGCGACGAGGGCGCAGGCGTCGGGAACGCCGGCGGCTTTGTAAATCTGCTTTACCGTATCAAAGCCTTCGAGCACGCCGTCGATCGGGAAGATGGAGTCCTTCTTTCCGGCGACGATAACAACCGGCGTCGGCGCCGAGAGCATCGCGAGGTCGGGCATCTCCATAAACTCCATGATGCGCGGGATGTGGTTGCAGAAGCAGTGATCCATTGCGAAAATCGATTTGCGGTAAGTATTGAACGCGCAGGAGGGCATCGCTCCGGCGAGGCGGTGTTCGACGGCCGCCGCGTGCCAGGAGGTAGTTCCGCCGCCGCTGTTGCCCATAACATATATCCTGCCGGTGTCGGCAGACGCAAAATCTCCGCCGAGAGGCAGCGACAGCGCGTCGATAAGCCTTGACACGTCAAATATCCGCTCGCCCAAAAGGGTGCGGCCGATAAGCAGCGCCTGAGACGCCGGAAGCAGGCAGGAGCCGTGACGCAGCTCGCCGAGTCCCCGCTGCTCCATAGCGATGGCAAGATAGCCGCGTCCGGCCGCCTGTATCGCGAAGTCTCTGCCGCCGGCGATGTCTTCTTCATCGCCGGGGAACTTCGGGCGCCCTATCGAGATGTGCATCCCGGTCGAATGTCCCTGGATGCAGATCATTACCGGCAAAAGCCCTCCCCGCGACTTTGCGGACGCCGCTTTAGGCATGAGCATATGGCAGGGGACGAAAAATCCCGGTTCCGACTCAAACGCAAACCGCGTTTCGGTGAACCGCGGGTCGGAGTCGTTTACAAATTCGACTTTGACGCTGACCTCTCCCTTTTTCTCGGGCATCCCCAGAAGCTCAAGGAATTTCTTTTCCGCGCGCGCCCGCTGCGGCTCAAACGGCTGAGACGGGTCGTAGGAATAAGGCAGGCGGCAGCCGGTGTCGGCCAGACTGTAATGCAGCTCTTTTAAATTCATTGTGATTTCTCCCGATAAGCAGTTTTGTTAATAATTTTTCGAAACTAAAACAAGTCTCCCGGTTGAATTATATATCAATCCGCCGAAAAAGTCAACTCTCCCGACGGATTTTTATTTTACCCCGATATTTCCGCAGCGGTCGGACGCAAAAACACTCCGGAGCGGGCATGCCGCGCATGGGACAAACATATATAGTGAATTTTTTATTACCTGCTCGTTAAATATTATCTTTTAATATCGTTGACTTTGAAAAATCTCTTATTTATGATATAATAGTTGGTATGATAGGAAAATTATCGAATAAAACGGTCCTCGCAGGGCTTGGCAGGAAAGAGCTCCGCGTTCTCGCCGTTTCATACGGAGAGTCTCCCTGGCGGGGAGATCAGATATACGAGGCGCTGATGCACGGCGCGTCGGAAATAAAATCGATGAACGGCCTGCCCGCCGTTTTCCGGCAGAAGCTCGACGCCGACTGCGAAACCGGCGTTCCGAAAATAAAAAAGGCGCTTCGCTCGAAGCTTGACGAAACCGTCAAATATCTCTTCGAATACCCGGACGGAGCGACGGTCGAAGCGGCGCTGATGAGCTACAAATACGGCCGAACCCTCTGCGTCAGCACGCAGGTCGGCTGCAATATGGGCTGCGCTTTCTGCGCCTCGGCTATCGGAGGAAAGCTGAGAGACCTCAACGCCGGGGAAATTTTAGGGCAAGTCTACGCGGCGGGGCGCGACTGCGGCGGGCGGATCGGCGGCGTCGTTATGATGGGAATGGGAGAGCCGCTCGACAACTACGAAAACTCGGTCAGATTCATCGGGCTTGTCACCTCGCCGGAAGGGCTGAATATCAGCGCCCGTCGGATATCTCTCTCGACCTGCGGGATATGCGACAAGATAACCCGTCTCTCGCAGGAAAAATACGACATCACCCTCTCCGTCTCCCTCCACGCCTCCGACGACGAGACGCGCAGCCGCCTGATGCCGATAAACCGCGCGTGCGGCGTCGATAAGCTGATGCGCGTATGCCGCGAATATTTCGACGTGACGGGACGGCGGATAAGCTTTGAATACACCCTTGTCCCGGGGGTAAACGACAGCGAAGACGACGCGCTGCGTCTGGCGCGGATGCTCAAGCGTTATTTTGAAGGCGCTCCTTTTCATGTAAACCTCATCCCGGTAAACGCGGTTGAGGGAAAAATCGGCGGCGCCGGACGCGGAGAAGCGCAGCGATTCCGCCGGACGCTTGACCGTATGGGGATAAACGCGACAGTCCGCCGAACCCTCGGCGCCGACATAAACGCCTCATGCGGACAGCTGCGTCGATCGGAAGAGCATAATATTAAAAACGAAGATGCCGGCGGCGAACGGTAAATCCGCCGGACAGCATAAGTTAAACGAAAGCAAAGAATCGGTCAAGAACCGAAATTTATAAACAGAGTAACGATATGAAACGAATTTTCGCAATCAATACCCTTTGCGGGGGAGGAATAATTAAGTGATCCGCTATTTCGGAGGAACCGACGTCGGACGAAAGCGCACGATAAATCAGGACGCCTTTACTGTCAAGACTCTTGCAACGGGAGAAGTACTTGCCGTTATCTGCGACGGCATGGGCGGATCCAACTCCGGCAATATCGCCTCATCCATCGCGCTTACCACCTTCACCGATTATGTCGAAACCGCGCTGACCGCATACGGAGCGCTGCTGGGCAATCTCTCCGGAAAAGTTGCCGACAAAAACAAGAAATCAAAGGATAAAGGCAAAGACGCCGCCGATAAGAAATCCAAATCGGACGACGATGACACCGGTATTCCGGCGCTTGACGGCGCGCTCAAATCCGGCATGATTTATCCCTCTGTCAACTACCCCGCCCTGCTTGAATCGGCGGCGGAGGAAGCGAACAGAGCCGTTTACGCAAAATCGCGCACCGCTCCCGAATACGACGGAATGGGCACCACCCTCGTCGCCGCGCTTGTCGTCGACGGAACGCTTTACTGCGCCAATGTCGGCGACTCGAGGCTGTATCTGGTTCAGGGCGACGCGATAAGACAAGTCACCCACGACCACAGCTATGTGCAGTATCTGGTCGACATCGGCCGCCTCAGTCAGACGGAGGCCGAAGTCAGCCCTTATAAAAATATCATTACCCGGTCGGTCGGCCGGGAAAAGACCGTCTCCTGCGACACCTATACCGTGCCGCTGAAGGCGGGCGCCGTCGCGCCGGAAGAATTTACCGACACGCGGGAAGCCGCGCCGAATATCCGCGCGATGAACGAACGCCGGGCAAAAGCCGGCGCCAAGCGCGGTCGCGAAGGCGATGATTCCAAAGACTCGACAAAGCCGATATATATCCTGCTCTGCTCGGACGGGCTTACAAACTATGTCCCGAAAGAAATTCTCCGCTGCGAGGTCATCGGTCAGGTGGTAAATATCGACATGCCGCCGGAAGACTTTGAGCCGGAGACGGACGGACAAAACAATCAGTCGGCGATTGCCGCCGCCGGGCTTGAAACGCCGGACGTCTCGGCTCTCCCCGCATCGGGGCCGGCCGCTCTGCCGGATCCCGCCGTCTTTGAGCTGGCCGCCGCCGAAGAAGCCGCCGCAAAAGAAGAGGCTATCCGCTCGGCGATAAAAGAAGAAGGTAAAACGCACAAAAAAGAAGAGGGGCGAAAGGCGACAAAAACCCCTCATAAACAGACGCCTGCCGCAGTTCCGGCAGCGCCGGACGCCCCGCCGACGCAAGACGCCGTATTGCCGGCAGCAGCTTCAAAAGAGACCGCTCCGGTGATTTCCTCGGCAAAAAAGAAGCGGGACCCGCTCGAACCGCCGGATCTCGAAGACCGCGTGGCGACGCTTATCCGCAGCGCAAACGAGGGCGGAGGAGGAGACAACATCACCGCCATAATAATCGAAAGCTCCCAAAGCTGACCGCGGAGTATCGATATGCTTAAAAACGGTATGTAAATATTATGGACGTATATGACAGATATGTGGGTCAGACTCTCGACAGGCGTTATCGGCTGCTTCGCATTATAGGCGTCGGCGGCATGGCGGTTGTTTACGAGGGTCGTGACCTTAACAACGGCCGCAGAGTAGCGGTAAAGATGCTCAAGGAGGAGTATGAAAACGACGCGCTCTCGGTGAGCCGCTTCGTCAACGAATCCCGGGCGATAGCCTCCCTCTCTCATCCGAACATTGTAAAGATTTACGACGTTTCGGTGAAGGAACGCCGCGGACCGAAATATATAATAATGGAGCTTATCGAGGGAATAACCCTCAAAAGCTACATGAACAAGACCGGCGCGCTGTCGACAAAAGAGCTGCTCTCTTATACCGAGCAGATACTCAAGGCGCTTGACCAGGCTCATTCGAAAAACATAATCCACCGCGATATCAAGCCGCAGAACATAATGCTGCTGCGCAGCGGCAGGATCAAAGTAACCGACTTCGGAATAGCCAAGCTTCCCAACGCCGACACGCTTACCATGACGGACAAAGCGATCGGCACCGTTTATTATATCAGCCCGGAGCAGGCGTCAGCCCAAAAGATCGACACCCGTTCCGACCTCTATTCTTTGGGCGTTATGCTGTATGAGATGGCGACGGGACAGCTTCCCTTCGTCGGCGACAGCCCGGTTCAGATAGCGCTGATGCAGGTAAACGACACACCCGTTCCGCCGAGAGACATAAATCCGAAGATACCGGTAGGGCTTGAGCAGATCATCATCGGGGCGATGCAAAAGGACCCCGACAGGCGATTTCAGACGGCGGGACAGATGCTTAAATTCGTCCGCCAGCTCCAGGACAACCCGAAGTTCATCTTCCGCGAATACCGCGACGAATACGGGGTAAGCCGTCCGCAGGTAGCGGGCAGGCTGCGCGGAATAACCGCCGGCAAGCGGGAGAGCCGCTCGATGCTGCCGGTAATCATGGGCGTCGCGACCGCTTTTCTTATAGTGGTGCTGACAAGCGCCGTGATAATCTTCAACAGCGTAACCAAAACCATGAGCGACAGCCAGACTCAGTCGATAACAATTCCGAATTTTGTCGGCGATATGTACGGTGTCGACATGGCAACGGAACAATCGGCGTATTATAATATCACAATAGATTACGTTTACAGCGCCGAATATCCGGAAAATCAGATAATCAGCCAGAAGCCGGAAGCCGGAGAGCGGCGGAAGGTGAAAGCCGGAGAGCAGAAATGCGACCTGACGCTCGTGGTGTCTATGGGAGCGAAAACGATACATCTGCCCGACCTGACGATTATGGACAGCCGCAAGGCGGAGATAAAGCTGAAAGCGCTGGGACTTATCACCACCGAGGTGACCGAATACAGCGGCACGGTGATCGAAGGCTATGTCATAGCGACCGAGCCGGAGCCGGGAACGCTTATGGAGTCCGGCTCAACCGTCAAACTCATCGTGTCGAAGGGGGCGAACATAAGTTATATCAAGATGCCGGATTATGTCGGCATGCTTGCCTCCGACTGCTATCCCAATCTTACCTCCCTCGGACTGAGGGTAAGAGATGTCAAATACAAAAGCTCAAATCAGCCGCGGGGGACTATTTTAAGCCAGTCCCGAACCTACAACGCCGACGTTCCGGTCGGAGCGCCGGTCGATTTCGTTCTATCATCGGGACCGGAAACGCCCCGTCCACCTTCTGAGTAATAATAAATTCATACGATAATCGAACGGAGGACGAGCGAACGCCCTCGGAGTGATAACAAATTCGTCTGATATATAGCGCCGCTTAAACGCGCGGCTGCTTTTTAAAATAAATCAAAAACCGGTTTTTACGGAACGACAAGAAACCCGCCGTATATCCAGAGATTCCGACTTAAGGAGGATTAAAATGCCGACATTCTGTCCGAGCTGCGGAAAATCCGTTCAAGGAAACGAAAAATTCTGCATAGGCTGCGGCGCCGAACTGCCGCAGACCCAAAATCAACCGCAACAAACAGCCGCATACACAGAAAACTATCAAGCCGCCGCTCCGGCTCAGAATTTTTGCGTCAACTGCGGAAATCCGTTTGACGCCGAATGGAAATTCTGTCATTGGTGCGGAACGGCGGCGGTAAAACAAAATATAAATACCTTCTCGCAAGCTTCGGCCGCTGCCAGCCTCGCTTGTTCTTACTGCGGTTCTCCTTTGGGCGGAGGCGGTAAATTCTGCGCAAACTGCGGCGCTCCCGCAAGCACCGGCGGCCGCTCCGGCAAAGCTGCCTGGCAGCATTCGCCGACAAGGGCTTCCGACAGCCGCGCCGCGAATTTTCAGGGAGGGNATCAGCAGCCTGCCTATCAGCAGCAAGCCGGCTTCAAACAGCAGCCCGTCCCTCCGCAGCAAACCAATTACGCGCAGCAACCTGCGTATCAGCAACAGGGAGCCTATCAGCAGCAACCCGCGTACCAGCAGCCTGCATATCAGCAGGGGCAATATGCCCAGGGACAGTATGCCCAGGGGCAGTATGCTCAATACGCGCAGCCGTATTATCCGGCGCGGGCAAAGAAAAAGTCGGGTTTCCTTGTCCCGAACATTCTGCTTATCTGCGTATGCGCTGCAATGATCGCGCTGCTCGCGATATACGCGCCGAAAAACATAGACGTGGCGAAGCGGGAGGAGCAAAGCTTCGAGACATTCCCCATCACGGATGACCTGAGAACCGCTTATGACAGAATTGTGATGGAACATATGATGAATCCGCCGGAAACGGTTGAAGTCGACCCGGATACCGGAGAGTAATGCTTTTAACTTTCAGAAGAGGATAGAACCATGAAAAGCAAACGTCTTTTTTTCGTAATGCTGTCATTGACGCTGGTACTTGGAATATTATGCGCCGGATTTATCCGTCCCGGATTTCTTTTGGGCGCGTTTCAATTCCGCGCGCCGGGTATTCCGAAGTCGGCGACTGTCGTTCCGGAAAATCCGGAGATACGCGGAAACAGCCGCGCGTTTGACATAACCCCCGTCGAAGGGGTAAGGATATCCGCCGAAGAAGGCGCCCTTGACCGCGACCGCGAGTTTAAAATGGAAGCGCTTTCCGAGGAGCAGCTTGAAGAGGCGCAGAACGCCCTCGAATATGATGAGGGATTTCTGTTAGGCGCCTGGGAACTTGACGCCGGCCTTGCCGACGACGAATACACCCCCGGCAGCTTTAAGATTGAGATTGATCTTGATACACTCGGCATCCCGGCGGAATATTATGAAGACATTCAGATTGTCAGGATAGATGACGACGGCAACAGCTATATTTACGCAAGCTCTCTCGACGGTTCTTTCATAAGCTGCGATTCCCGCCAGAACAGCATTGTCGGAATAACGATTGCCGTCGCCGTCGGCCTCGGCATCGGCGCGTTGGTCGGCGATACGATACAGCTCTTTCAGGGCAAGGCGATACTCAGCGGCGATAAGTTATATGTCGCTGCGCCTATCGAACACAGAATATACAAAAAAAAGGTCTTCCGGCTTGATTTCAAACCGAGCGGAGAGCTGAAAGCCCGTCGGGAAAAACTCAATCAAATGGTCGAGACTGTCCAAGTAGATAATTTACGCGATAAAGTAGAAGACTGGCTCATACGCAACACCGACGTTCGGGAATACAGTCAGGCAACGATGGAGCAGAAAGAGTTGGCGAAATTTAAGGTAAAATATCAAGAAGCCTCCTCCACCGACAAATTCAAAGCGCTCGAAAGAGAGATAAAAGACATCGAAAAAAAGGAAATGTCGGATATGGATACCATTAAAACCGTTGTCGACTGTTGCCTGACCGCTTATGAATATATGCGGGACGAGGCAAAAACCAAACTTCCGACATACATAGTCGACGTATACCTTCCGCCCACATTGACTGAACATGCGGCAGGCGTGACATTCACCAAATTCATAGGCGGCAGAGCGTTTATGTCTCTCAACATGACCCCTCTGAGAGACGGCAAGCGCGATCAGTTCCAGTCGACCTTTATCCATGAATTTACCCATGTGGTGCAGCGGGAGTATACATATCAGACAACCGGAAATATGCGCTTCGATGAAGGCACCGCAATGATGGTGGAAATGTTAGCGCACCCGTGGCTTATGGAAAGAGGGATAATTTCGGGACCGACCGACCTCAGCGATGCCGACCGGTTTGAGTTTTACGCAATCCCTCTCGATGAATTCAAAGCAAAGGGAACCCGATGGATATCTTCCGCAGTCAGAAACAGCGATGATTCCGATACCGGTTACCCTCTGGCGCATTTCTTCAAATTCGTTCATGACAGCAGGGGCGGGGGAAGGAATATAGGGCCTCTTTTTACTGCTTATGAGAACGCCGGAACTTTCTCCCGAAAGATAAGCGACGTTTTGAAAATGGCATACGGCTTAAGCTCCGAGGAGCTGACCGATTTATATTACCGGTTCGTCGGGCAGAACCGAGAAAAGATAGTCGAAGGATTGTTTAGCCACTACGGATACCACGTCGATACAAACTATCGCGCCGAGATAACAAACCAAGATTACTGCGTCAGACTCCGCAGACTTTTTCAACCTATGGCGGTCAGACCGGAAAGGAATTACCGCCCTCTTGTCAAAATCGACTCCGATTTTGCGGAAAAACTCCCGGATGTGCGGCTCGAGCCGTGCATTGACCTCGACTATGAGGAGTGTCTTTACGGATATTATTACAAAGAAAGACATAAGTCGGATCATTCGCTTGAATACATTCTCGAAATCGACGGCGGCATCGAGCAGGACACCGGATTCTTCAGCAGAGCCGGCAAATCCGGTTACACGGTGTATAATGTCATAGCCGAACCGAAGATAGAATGTGAAGTTTCAAACAACCGGCTGACCTTCACCCTGCCGGAAAAAAGCGAGGCGGCAAAAGCCGGCGTTGTAGAAGGCTTCCGCGTCACGATAACCTGCTCCGACGGCAAAGTAACCGAAAGGATCGCTTCTTTGCGCAGAGCGGGAAGAAAGGGCAGATACAGGGTAAGCGGACTCTGCAACCCCGGTTCCCTTGCGCAGGGCGCGCCCGATTTAAGCTTCAGCGTGACGGTTTGCGAACTAACCTTTGACCAAGACAAAGAATATCTCTACGGCCCCGAATCGGAAGGCGCCGAACTTACCCAGGAAATGGATGAACTGCTCGAGATTATGGGCGCTCAGTCGGGTAAGATAACCGTTTCGCTCGGCTGGCAAACCAAAGACGACCTCGACCTCCATGTCACCACCCCCGACGGCAGTCATATTTATTACGGCAACAAGTCCGCCGGAGGAGGCACCCTCGACGTCGATATGAACGTCCGCGAGGATGAATGCGGTCCCAGCGCCGTCGAGAACATCTACTTCCCTGAACCTATGCCGGGAGTATACAAGGTAAGCGTAGTCAACTACACCGACCGGACGGACGGCGATACGCCTTTCGTTGTCAGAGTAACCGTCGGTGAAACCCAAAAGGTGTTCCGATTAACAATAGGAAGTTACAGCTGCAACGTCACCGAATTTATATACGGCGACGACGGAGTTGAATTCGAGTGGCTTGAGGATTAAGCCGGCGCACCAATTCGCCGACACATTAATTTAACGGAGAATAACAAATAATGTCGATATCCGTATCGCTCATCAAATTCGGAAACAAAATCTTTCCTCCCGTCCGCCATCCCTTTAACCTGGCGGGCGAGGGGGAGATGAGCTACGCCGAATGGCAGTTCGAAAAAGGCGGCGACACCGTCGCCTGCTACGCGCCGAAATTCAAGGCTTACACGATGTTCGAGAACAAGACCGTCCTCGATATGGGCTGCGGCGCCGCCGGAAAGAGCATGTATTATATAAAACAGGGCGCCGACCGCGTCGTCGGCGTAGATATAGTGCAGAGATACGAGCGGGAAGCAGTCGAATTCGCGCGCAAATTAGGATATCAGGACCGCTTCTCTTTCGTCTGCGCCTCGGCTTTCGACCTGCCGTTCCCGAACGATTCCTTTGACACGGTGATAATGAACGACTTCATGGAACACGTCTCCGACCCGGCGGCTGCGCTTGTCGAGGCTTACCGCCTGATAAAACCCGGCGGAAGGATATTTATCAACTTCCCGCCCTATTACCATCCCTACGGAGCGCATCTGACCGACGCTATCAATATGCCCTGGTGCCAGGTATTCTTTTCGGAGAAGGCGCTCATCGCCGCCTACCGCGACCTTGTAAAGGGTCTTCCCGACGAAGAGGGGCGGCTGTCGCTGCGCTTTTCATACGACGAAAAGGGGCGGGAACACATAAGCTACATCAACAAAATGACGCTGAAGAAATTCAGGCGGATACTGAAAGAGACGGGACTTGCCCCCGAGCTGTACAAGGAAATCCCGCTGAGAAAAATACTTACCCCGCTTGCAAAACTGCCCGGACTCAAAGAAATGTTCGTCCGGATGGGCGTCTGCGTGATACGCAAGGACGGCTGACATGACCGAAAGAATAAAAACCCTCCGCGATTATATCGTCCCGCGAAGGCAGAAGGAGCGCCGCAAAGCCGATTTTCTCCGGGGCTTTGACCCTTCCGTTTACCGCTATTCCCCCGACCTCCGGCTGCGCTCATCGCAGCGCCTTCGCTGCGCCCTTGAAGCGGAAACGCCGGTAATCTTAGACGGCGAAAAAATAGTCTTTCTGCGGACGGTTCCGAATCTCCCCGATATTTTGAGCGAGACGGAGCAGGAGGAATTTTTCCGCGGACGCTCAAAGCATGAACTCGGCTTCGCCTTCAACATCGCGCCCGATTATGCGGCGCTGATGAGCGAGGGGCTTTCGGCGGTAAGAGAGCGATATTCCGCCGACGAGCCGACGGTAATTGCCCTCGACGCCGTGATGGATTTCGCAGAAAAATACCGCCGCAAAGCCGAAGAACTCGGACGGACGGACATCGCCGACGCGCTGAACCGAATCCCCGCAAAGCCGCCGCGGAGCTTTTACGAAGCGCTGCTCTTTTTGCGGCTGCTGCACTATGTAATCTGGGTCGAAGGCAGCTACCACGTGATTTTAGGGCGGTTCGACCAATATATGTACCCTTACCTTAAATCCGACCTTGAAAAGGGGCTTTCCCGCGCCGGCGCGCTTGAGCTTTTGGAGGAGTTTTTCCTCGGCTGCAACAAAGACTCCGATCTCTACCCCGGAATGCAGCAGGGGGACAACGGCCAATCTATCGTTTTAGGCGGCTACTCTCCCGACGGCGAAGACATGTACAACGTTCTCTCCGAGCTTGTAATAGAAGCCTCCCTTGATTTAAAGGTGATCGACCCGAAGATAAATCTGCGCGTCGGCGCAAAAACGCCGATTGAACGCTATGTCTTCGCGACAAAGCTCACCGCCGCCGGTCTCGGCTTCCCGCAGTATGAAAACGACGACGTCATCGCGCCGGGGCTTGTAAAACTCGGCTATTCAAAAGAAGACGCATGCGACTACTGCGTCGCCGCCTGCTGGGAGTTTATCGTCCCCTATGTCGGCGCGGATATCCCGAATATCGACGCGCTGAGTTTCGTCGCCTGCGTGAACGACGCGGTAAAATACGACCTTCAAAACTGCGGCAGCTACGAGGAATTCATCGCCGCGGCAGAAAAGCGGGTCGCGGAGGAAGCGAAGGCGATTACCCGCCGCCACGACAATATAAGGATGCGTCCGGCGCCGTTTATGTCGCTGATGTTTCGCGAAAAGAAGACAAACGACATCGCCGACGGCGCGAAATACAACAACTACGGCATCCACGGCACCGGACTCGCTCCGGCGGCCGATTCGCTTATAGCCGTGAAAAAGACGGTATTCGAAGAAAAAACGCTGACGCCGGAACAGCTCAACGACGCGCTCGACCATGACTTTTCCGGATATGAAGACATCCGGCATCAGATTAAAACCGACAAGCGCAAATTCGGCAACGGAGAGCCTGAGTCGGACGAAGCGGCGCGACGGCTGCTTTACGCCTTTTCCGACGCGCTAAATGGCATCAAAAACGACCGCGGCGGAATTTGGCGCGCCGGAACCGGCTCGGCGATGTATTACGTCACGCATGGCAAGACAGGCGCCTCCCCCGACGGCAGATTGTCGGGAGGCTTTTTGCCGGCGAATTACAGCCCGTCGATAGGATTAAAACCGGAAAGCCCGCTTTCGGTGATAAGAAGCTTCACCTCGCCCGACCTGACAAGGGCGATAAACGGCGGCCCGCTGACGCTCGAGTTCGACTCCGGCTCGGTCAGAGGCGAAGACGGTATTACCAAAATAGCGCAGCTCGTCCGCAGCTTTGTCCTTTTAGGCGGCCATCAGCTGCAGCTGAACGTTATCGATCGAAACCGGCTGCTCGACGCCCGCCGAAATCCGGAAAATCACAAAAATTTAGTCGTCCGCGTCTGGGGCTGGAGCGGTTACTTCGTTGAGCTTGACCGCTGCTACCAGGATCAAATCCTTGAGCGCGCCGAAATGACGCCGTAAAACCAAAGTAGAATTTATGAAAAAACACAAATACGCCCGTATCCCCCTTTATCTTATCGCCCTTTCCCTTATCTTCCCCCTTGCCGCCGGATGCGGCGGAGAGGCGGCCGAAACCGAAGGGGAGCTGCAGATAGTCACCCAGGCGCCCTTGGTAACCACCCCCGGCGCCGCGATGGAGGGCTATGACCTCGACCTTTTTTCCGAACACAAAATCAATGACGCCGTCGTGACCGCCGAAACGGAAGCAGACCCTGAAAAACCGACGGCAAAAGAAGGTTACAAAAACCCGAAAGCCGATTTCGACACCCCCGTCGATCTCTCCGGCGGCAGATTTATCCCCGTCGGCGACAGCGGCATCCTCTATGTCGAACTGCCGGAACCGCCGGAAACGACCGCCGCGGAAACCGAAAAGGCAAAATCCGGAAAAGATAAATCCGGAAAAAAGAAAGAGACGGAGACAACGGCAGAACCCGCCGAACCCGATATTACCGGTCTTCCCGTCTACGCCGTGATAAAAAAAGGGGAAACCTTCGACCGCTACCGCTGCTCCACCCTCGAATTCGACGCATTCAGAGTCGAAAAGGGCAACCGGCAGTACTCCGCCCGCGCCGGCGCGCTGTATGATTATTCCGGCGAAACGCTTATCATGTACCCGCGGCAGAGTATCGCCGATGTCTTCGAGATTCCGGCGTTTACCATTACGATAGACGAAAGCGCATTTGAAGGCGCCGCCCGCCTCATCGAAATATATCCCGACGCCGAACTCAGATACGTTTCGAACCGCGCCTTTGCCGGCTGCGCCGCCCTTACCGGAATTATCCTCGGAGATTCGGTCGAGTTTGTCGGCGACGAGGCGTTTTCCGGCTGCGCCGCGCTTAAAAGCCTTGTAATAGGCGCCTCCTGCCGGGTCATAGGCGCCGGGGTGGCGGACGGCTGCGCCTCTCTCGCGTATGTCCGGGTCAACGCCGACATATTCACGATAAAAACGCGGGAAGGCGAAATCCCTTTCGCCGAAACCCCGTGGTATAACGAAACCGACCGGGAATTTCTTACGATAGGCGCGCTGCTGCTCAGATACTCAGGAGCCGGCGGCGAAGTTATCATAGATTTTTCGGTAAAATACATCCCCGAGTACGTCTTTTCATCGGAAAACGTTACAAAGCTCGTAATGAGCCGCGACGTTTCGCTGCTGAATTATCATCTCTGGGACGAAAATATAGCCATTCAATACACATAACATCAAAAAATATCCATAGAGGAGAGCCTTCATGTCTCTTGTTTACGAATTAGCATCGCTTGCCGCGGCCAAGACCGCCCGCTTTGTTCAGAACCTGAGCCGCAAAAAGGCGCAGCCGCGGGTAGCCGTCGTCTGCTACGGCCCGAACAGAAACCAAAAGATAACGATACATTTCCCCAAAAAGAGAAGATTCAAGCCGGTGGTACTTTACTGGAACGGCGGAGGCTTCCTTTGCTCCGGGAACGATGACCGCGCCGCCGCCAAAAGGTTCAACCGCCTCGGCTGGGNATTCATCTCCTGCGGCTGCCG
>JGI24712J26585_10002104_pt1 | contig 16531 bp, 11 predicted proteins | sample BioPla3DNA2_FD_26585 | JGI IMG/M metagenome (IMG submission 26585) | reverse complement strand
TGATGCAATTATCGCGGCGGGTGCCAGACCTGTTTTTGCCACCACCACCATGGTGCCACGCTGGAATAGTACACAGCGTGCTCATTTGCTTCGTCTTAATGAGATTGCCATTGATTTGATGACTCGCCGGCAGGTTCAAGTGAATGATTTGTATACCTATTCTCTCCCTAACCTGGAAGAGTGGCAGGCGGAGGATCGTGCGCATTTCACCCCGTTAGGCTATAAACATCTAGCCAAACAGGTTTCGGAGGAGGTACTAAAAGCGTTAAACTCGGAAGCCAAAATTCTGGATTGGAAGCCAGTACAAACATCCCAAGAGACGATAGGTAGCAGAGAGGTTGCTCGTTATGAGCATGAGTGCCTTAAACGATGGGGGTACGTGCAACCGCACAACGAGTTTTTTTATGTTATGAAACCCAATCGGTCGCTTGCCAAGAACCCCTTGGTGGTGTTTTTGCATAGCGCGGGGGGGAATGCAGCGTCAGAACTGGAGGGGAATGTTAATCGTGTTGAGGGCTATGGTGAAGAGTTTGTCGGGCTGTTGTTGAATAGCCCCTTAGCCCTTGATGAATATCCGGAAGAGATGGTTGATTACGATTGGTGGTGGGGAGCCAAGGCTATAGAAAAGCACCCTGCGCAATATCTCCAAAAAATGACACCCATCGAAAATCGTCTGCTTGAAACTGTTGAGTGGGTCATTCAAAACTATAATATTGACCGTAACAGGGTCTATTTAAGGGGGATATCAATGGGCGGTTCAGGTGCGCTTGGTATCGGTCTCGCACACGGGGATATTTTTGCCGCGTTACAGGCTGAGGTGTTCGCGGGTGTGGAGCATGCCATGTATCGGCTACAAGATAATACTTTTGATCCCCCTTACTTGTCGATGATCTTTTCTCACCTTGACCCATGGTCAAAAGGTGCGGAACAGCTGTTGGAAAAAATCTCAACAGAACAGTTGGGCGCAAGTTACGCGTGGGATATTTACGGACATGATCACAGGGCTCACCACCAGCATGCCAATCAGTTTGTAGTAAACTTTCCATGGCTCTCAATTCGTCGTGATCAAGCCTACCCGGTATTTATGAACGCATCCAGTGATGATACTTATCCCGGTCATATGGGTAAAGAACCGGATCAAAAGGGGCAGAAAAATGCCTTTTTTCGCTGGAGTGTATTGGAAGATACTGCCGACAGATTTGTTATTGAGCTTAGATTGGCCAATCAATTGCGGTTTATGAGGGATTACCCCTCTTCAGAGGAGCTGAGCCAATTGCAGGTGCCAATAACTGCTGATGTGACGTTACGCCGATTGCAGCATTTTAAAGTTCTTGATAACTTGAACACTTCTTATTTATGGGTCATCGAAAGAGAAGGAAGTATGCAGTCAAGCGGTCAAATATCACCCAACGATAAAGGACTTTTAACCGTTGAAAACGTGAAAATAGGCTTGACTCCCACACGATTAATGATTACAGAGATTGTAAACTAAACTGTCTCTGCTTCCATCACGTTAACCCTTGTTGATTTTAGTGCATCGATAAAGAAATAATCTGATATTTATTGTTCGAGCTTGATTTATTGTTAACCGGCTGTTTTGTAGCCATATAACAAGGTGCGTTTAAATAATTAAGTTTATTTAACAGAAAATTTAACTTTTATATGGTCTGAAAATGAAAATTAATGATTTAATTTGAAAAGTTTCATTTTGGTTTTTGTTTTTTCTGTTTTCTGGGCTTTTTGGCTTTTTGGCTTTTTGACTTTTTGACTTTTTGATTATCATGAAGGTGAAGTGTCACGGTAAAGATAACTAAACTATGAATAAACAGGCACGGGAAATTCTTTTACAACGCGCGGTCGATTCGCTCAAGATCGAGAGTAAATCCATTTCAGATATCATTGATTATTTGGATGCGGATGCATTTTGTAGGGCGGTTAAGGTGTTGAGTAGCTGTCCCAAGATAATCACTTGCGCCAGCGGCTCTTCGGGTATTGCGGCTAAAAAGTTTTCGCACTCTTTGTGCTGTATTGAACGGAATGCCCAGTTTCTATCACCCTGTGAAGCCATTCACGGCGGGATGGGATGCATGAAAAAAGGCGATGCAGTGGTTGTTGTTTCCCGTGGAGGTAAAACGGCAGAACTGCTTCCCATTATCGAGGTGTGCAATAAAAAAGAGGTCATTCTTATAGGGGTTACAGAAAACTTGGACTCCCCTTTGGCGAAAAGTGCACAAATCGTCATCCCGATGAAGATCGAGAGGGAGAGTGATCCCCTGAATGTTATGGCGACATCGAGCTTTATTGTCACCGTTGCTCTTTTTGACGCCCTTTTGGCTGCCATCATGGAAGAAACAGGTTACGAGCTTGATCAATTCGCGCTTATCCACCCAGGTGGGGCAGTAGGGCAAAAACTTAATAATTAACATCGCCATGTATAAAGGATTAACGATTGAACCCCCGTTTTTTGAGATAGGGCCAAAGGCTTTTTTTTACGGTGAACGTATGTTGAAGTTGGCAAAAGCGGCTGATAAGGCATCCGTTGAATATGACGTGCGCATTATATTAACCCCACAACCCACCGATATATACTTATTGGCGCAAGAGACGGAGCACGTTCACATATTTGCACAACATATGGACCCTATCACGATTGGTCGCGGAAACGGCTTTATACTCCCGGAGGCAGTAAAGGCAGCGGGTGCCACGGGGGTCATATTGAATCACGCGGAAAAGCCAATGACGATGAGCGATTTGTATAAAGCAATCAGGCGCGCGGATGAAGTAGGGTTAATTACCCTCGTGTGTGCCGATTCTATTAAGGAGGCCGAGGCCATCGCGCATTTCGCCCCGAATATAATCGTTGCCGAACCCACGGAGCTGATAGGTACCGGGCAGACCAGTGATGAAGAGTACGTGGTTGCCACGACTTCGGCGATTAAAAAAATCAATCCCGAGATACAGGTCCTTCAAGCGGCGGGCATTAGCAACGGTCAAGATGTGTACAAGGTTATCAAGGCGGGTGCCGACGCGACGGGAACCACCAGCGGGATTATGTTGGCGAAAGACCCTGAGGCCATGTTGAACGAGATGATGAGTGCACTTAGGCGGGCCTGGGACGAAATGCATTAAGTAGCTACACGCGTATTTTTTTAATAATAGGAATCAATTTAATAATAGGAGTCAATCAAATCAAAAAAAGGAGGGAAAATGAAACTTTACAGGGGAAGCATCCCGCTTCAATCGAAAGATTACAGGCCCGATTTTCATAACGTAACGGACAAGGTCAAGGAGATCGTACGGGAGTCCGGTATCAAAAACGGGATTTGCGTGGTGTACTCGCACCACACCACCTGTTCGGTAATCACGCAGGAGTGTTCTCACGATTTGAACTTTTTCGGTCGAGAATATTTGCAACAAGACCTGAACAACATCATGGAGAAGTTGATACCCACTTGTAGGACGGAAGGACAGTACCTGCACCCGGGGCCTAAGCACATTGAGTTCGCGCTCACTTTTCCAGATGAAGAACCCAAGGGCAGTTTAAACACGGACGCTCACCTTCGCTCGGTCTTTTTTGGGCGTTCGGAAACGATACCCCTCATTGATGGCGAACTATCGCTGGGAGATTTCGGGTTCATCTATTTTATTGACTGGGATCAGATCCGTGAAAGGAAAAGGGTGTGTGAAGTACACATCATTGGTGAATAAAACGTTTTTCACATGAGATGTTTGGTAGGTATAGATATTGGCACAAGCACCACCAAGTGTTTGTTGATATCGGAAAGCGGAGAGGTCATCCATCTATCTAAGCGGGCAAACAGCTATTTTACCGATTTCCCCGGCAGGGTTGAATTTGATGCCGAGGCGCGGTACAATGGTATTTGCTCGTTGATTAAATCGGCCGTACGCTCATTACCTGCTCAATATCACGTGGTGGCGGTCGCCATCTCTGGTGCAAGTGGAAACACGCTTTTGTTGGATGAAAACAAAAGCCCCATCCGTAACGCGATTGGCTGGCAAGACGAGAGGGCGAAAACGTTTTGTCAATCCGATGGATTCCCGTTCACTTCCGAGCACGTGCGTTCCATTTGCGGGTGGAGAATGAGTGCCGGCTTCCCCTTGGGTATCTTAAGCTGGATGAAGCAAAATAGGGCGGATCACTATTTGTCCGCGACGTACCATGCAACCGATTTCGTATATTACAACTACAGGTTATCGGGCAATTGGGCAATAGACAGGTCAACGGCGACGAACTTCTATTTGGTTGACCAGGTTCGTATGGAGTATCATCAACCGTTTTTAGATTACCTGCAGATAGAAAAAGAGACCCTTCCATGCATTATCGGCAGTGGACAGCCAATCGGCAGGATCACGAAGCAAGCTTCGTTAGAAACTGGTTTACCCGAAGATACGGTAATCGTGGCGGGTGCCTTTGATCACCCATCATCGGCCAGGGGAACGGGGATGATGAACGTGGGTGATTTGCTTATATCTTGTGGAACATCGTGGGTAGGATTTTTCCCGATGAAATCGAGGGATGAAGTATGGCGCCACAACATGTTGATCGACCCGTTTTTAGCACCGGAAGGAGCTTGGGGAGGGATGTTCTCGTTTACCAGCCTTGGCGATTACATCAACCGTTACATTCGTATCCTGTTTAATGATTCGGAAGATCGATACAAGAGGTTTGAGGCAGCAGTTATACAGGCCCTCGATTCGAGCAACAAACCTTCGTTCGATGTAATGCAACAGGGGGTTCACCCCGAAAGGTACGTGTCAAAGATGCTGGAACTGTATGAAGTTCCGGAGCTCTGCTTGTCGATGTTAGTCTCTGTCGCCGATATGCTGTATAAAAGGATTGAATCATGCAAGCAATCAGGTATCCCCGTTAAGCGTGTGACCCTTGTTGGAGGGTTCGCGGAGATGGAGGTTTGGAAAGCTATTTTTAATGAGAAGTTGGGTTTGACTGTCAATGGTATGAAACATGGCAGCCACAGTGGATGTTTTGGAGCCGCTATGCTTGCAGGCATGGGGGTAGGTATTTTTAATAACGAGTGGGATGGATTTACGAAAATGCATCTAAGCACTATGATTCTGTAGATGGATAAGCAGTCACTGATCAATATGGAGATGGCCCTTAATTTGACCGTAGGGGGGATTGTAGCACATCAATCGGCCCTGAAAAATGGGGAGCTGATGAAGATCCCACAATTTTAAACTTTGCAGAATGGCCCACCTTAAATGGTGGGCGAGGTGAATGGTCCCGTATAACTTATTTTAATAATGAATCTGGATGAGAGACCAAATGTTAATGAAGGAGTAAGGGATTTTAGTATGAGTAACAAAAAAATTGAATGAAATGAAAAACAAAATCTGTTTTGTACTTTGTCTCACCCTGCTTTTCCCACTTTATCTCTCCGCGCAAGATAGGATGATAAGGGGGAAAGTGATAGAGGCAGAAACAAACGAACCCCTACCCGGGGTGAGTATCTTGATCGAGAACTCCACTAGAGGGGTTACAACGGATATTGATGGAACTTTCGAGTTAAGGGCAAGCGCTTCAGATAACCTGGTCTTCTCTTTTCTCGGGATGGAGTCGCAGACTTTGAATGTAGGGGACAAAACCTACCTGGAGGTGACAATGAGTCGTCAGGTAAGTGATTTGGAGGAGGTAACCGTCGTGGGCTTCGGTAGGCAAAGAAAAGAAAGCGTGGTGGCCTCCATTACCACGGTAAGGCCATCTGAACTGAAAATACCTTCAAGCAACCTTACCACCGCGCTATCGGGACGGGTGGCGGGTATGATCTCCTACCAGCGAAGTGGTGAACCCGGTATGGATAACGCAGATTTTTTCATTCGGGGTGTAACCACTTTCGGGTACAAGGTTGATCCCTTGATATTGATTGACAACGTTGAGGTTACGCCTACGGATATGGCGCGCCTTCAGGTTGATGATATTGAGAGTTTTTCCATTATGAAGGATGCTACCGCTACCGCTATTTACGGCGCAAGGGGGGCAAATGGCGTTATACTTATTACCACCAAGGAGGGGCAGGAGGGTCCGGCCAGGGTGAACTTCAGGGTAGAAAATGCCATGTCGGCACCCACGAAAAAGGTGGAGCTGGCAGACCCGATTACCTATATGAAGCTTCATAACGAGGCTGTTTTAACGCGGGATCCCCTGGGGGTGTTGCCCTACTCGTACAAGAAAATTGATAATACCGTTATCGGGTCGGGAAGCTTAATGTACCCCACCACCGATTGGCAAGATCTGTTGATGAAAGACTATACCATGAATCAACGGGTAAACCTGAGCGTGCGGGGTGGGGGAAAGGTGGCTCAATATTTCGTTTCCGGCGCGTTTAACCAGGACAACGGTATTTTGAAGGTGGATCAGAGGAATAATTTCAACAGCAATGTTAACCTCAAGACGTACAGCCTACGTGGGAATATCAATATAAACCTTGGAAAAACTACCGAAATGTCGGTAAGGATGAACGGCTCCTTCGATGATTATATCGGGCCGCGTCAAGGGGGTACTCAAGTCTATAACGATGTTATGATGACGAACCCCGTGTTATTCCCGCCCTATTACCCGGCCGGGGAGAGGTATCAATACGTGAAACATATCATGTTTGGCAATGCTTCGGGAAGCAAGATGTTCCTAAACCCGTACGCCAATATGGTAAGCGGGTACAGGGAGTACTCCAGGGCCATGATGTTGGCTCAGCTTGAATTGCGACAAAATTTAAAAAGCATTACCGAGGGGTTGAATTTCAGGCTAATGATGAATACGACCCGAAATTCATTCTTCGATCTCACCAGGCAGTACAACCCTTTTTACTACTCTTATCAAGGTCTGGGTAGCAAAGGTCCAAACGACCATATCTATTACCTGATTAACGAGGACAGCGGAACGGAATACCTGAACTACAGCGAAGGTGGCAAGCAGGTTAGTTCGGTGTTCTACATGGAATCCGCGTTAGACTATAACCGCACGTTTCAAGACAAGCATACCGTTAGTGCCCTGCTGGTTTACATCATGCGCAGCCAGTTGGACGGGAACGCGGGTAGTCTTCAGCTCTCGTTACCCTTCAGGAATATTGGACTTTCCGGTCGAACCACTTACGCGTACGACAAGCGCTACTTTCTTGAATTCAACTTCGGGTTAAATGGCTCAGAGAGATTTCACGTAAGCCAGCGATATGGCTTTTTCCCGTCCATTGGGTTGGCGTGGACGCTCTCGAATGAGGCATTTTGGGAGCCCGTGAAAAAGGTAGTGTCTAACTTCAGGCTACGAGGTACGTACGGGCTGGTAGGGAATGATGCTATTGGTAGTCCCGCTGACCGGTTCTTCTACCTGTCGAACGTGGTGATGCAGGAACCTGCGCGAGCCGCTGCTTTTGGTAAAGACCTCAGTTACCGCCATAACGGTATCTCCATCACGAGGTATCCCAATGAGGACATCACTTGGGAAACCTCCTACAAGACCAACCTGGCCCTTGAGGTAGGGCTGTTCGAGAAGACAAACATTCAGGTTGACCTGTTTAGAGAGTATAGGAGAAATATCCTGATGAACCGTTCCAATATACCCACCTCGATGGGCTTGAGCGCCGCGATTGCTGCCAATGTGGGCGAAGCCTCCAGCAAGGGTGTTGATTTTTCGATCGATCATTCGCAGGCATTTAGGAACGGGTCGTGGTTTCAATCACGCGTGAACTTCACCTACGCTACCAGTAAGTACGAGGTCTATGAGGAACCACAGTACAAAGAGCCATGGTTGTACCGGGCGGGGTATCCTATTCGCATTAACAGGGGATTAATTGCCGAACGGTTATTCATCGATGACCAGGATGTCAGCAACTCTCCCAAGCAGCATTTCGGAGAGGTGAGGGGTGGCGATATTAAATACGTGGATGTGAACAAGGATGGACAGATCACGAACTTAGACCGTGTGCCCATTGGTTATCCAACCACGCCCGAAATAAATTACGGCTTTGGTTTTTCGTACGGTGTGAAAGATTTCGACCTCTCGATGTTTTTTCAGGGATCGGCTCGCTCGTCGTTCTGGATAGATCCTAGTGCAACGGCCCCCTTCGTGGAAAGAACCAGGGGAGGCTTCTACACCCAGACTCAGCTGCTGAAATCTTACGCGGAGGATTACTGGTCAGAGTCAAACCAGAATATTTACGCCTTGTGGCCTCGTTTAAGCGAAACGATCGTGGAAAACAACATCCAGACCAGTACATGGTTCATGCGCGATGGTACGTTTTTACGACTCAAGCAGCTTGAACTAGGTTATACTCTCCCTGAAAAATTGACGAACAATTTAAAAATGAGTAACCTGAGGTTTTACGTGAACGGCACCAACTTGCTGCTCTGGAGCAAATTTAAGTTGTGGGACGTGGAGATGGCAGGCAACGGATTGGGGTATCCCATCCAGAGAGTCTACAACCTGGGTCTTCAATTATCATTTTAACAATTAACGGCTATGAGACATATAAAAAGAATTTTTTTAACGATGGTCGTGGTTACAATGTTGTTGGCATCTTGCGATGACTTCATGGATATCGTGCCTGACAACGTGGCCACGCTTGACCAGGCCTTCTCCATGCGCAATACTACTGAGCGCTACCTGTTCACGTTGTATTCGATGATGCCAAGGCATGGTGCGAATGACCAAAACGGTTTCATGCTATCCGATGAACTGTGGGGGGTATACCCCTACAATACCAACGTGGCATGGAGAATTGCACGCGGGGAGCAAAATGTGGTGTCGCCCATTCAAGATTACTGGAATGGGGGAAACGGTGGTCGGCGTCTGTTCATAACCATCAGGGACTGCAACGTTTTTTTGGAGAATGTTGTCAAGGTGCCCGATATAGAAGAGATGGAACTGGTGCGATGGAGCGCGGAGGCGAAATTTATAAAAGCGTACTGCCTCTATTGGATCTTCGAAAAGTATGGTCCCATACCCATTATGCGTGAAAATTTGCCCATAGACGCTGGCGTGGAAGAGGTGAAGGTAAGGAGGGAACCGGTAGACGATGTGATCTCCTACATCGTTGACCTGATGGACGAGGCCATACCTGGCCTGCCCGATGTGATCGAGAGCGAGGCAACGGAACTGGGACGCTTGACCAAGGTGGCCGCGATGGCGATTAAGGCGAGGGTATTGGTGACGGCCGCCAGCCCGCTGTTTAACGGGAACACGGATTACGCCCATTTTGTTGACTACCATGGAAACCCTTACTTCAATCAAGAGTATAGCGAGGAGAAGTGGCGCATCGCTGCAGAAGCCGCCAAAGAGGCCATTGATTTCGCCCATGAAAACGGGCATGAACTGTACTACGCGGAGACCGGGAGGTTGGGGCAAGTCAAGTTGTCCGATACAACCATTATACAGCTTGGCATACGAGGTAGCATCACCGAGAGGTGGAATTGCGAGCTCCTATGGGGAGATCCGAACAACAGGCTTGCACAGGTCGTGTATACGCCCCGAAGCTGGGATCCGCAAATAAGCCTATATGGTCTTTCAGGAAGGTATGGTCCTCCCTTGAAAATGATAGAGCAATTTTATACCGATAACGGTGTACCCCTGGATGAGGACAGAGAGTGGGATTATCGCGGGAGGTACGAGTTGGCAGTAGCGGAGCATTCCGATAGGTACAACATCATGGAGGGATACACAACCGCTAAACTGCACTTTAAACGAGAAAACAGGTTTTACGCGAGCATCGGTTTTGACGGGGGCGTGTGGTACGGACAAGGAAGGTTTAACGATAACGATCCGTTTTACTTGATGGGCAAAATGGGGCAATCAGCGGGCGTGATCGACCGCGAATTTCATAGTCCCACTGGCTACTGGCCTAAAAAGATGGTGCATCCCGAAAACGAAGTCCGTAACACCGGCTACGTGCAGGTTTGGTACCCTTGGCCAATTATTCGTCTGGCCGACCTCTACCTGCTCTACGCCGAGGCGGCCAATGAGTATGGCGGCCCTTCCGATGAGGTGTACCAATACATCAACTTGGTCCGGGAACGAGCCGGGCTCCCCACGGTACAGGACTCGTGGAGCAACTACTCTACGTCACCGGATAAATATTTGTCGAAAGCGGGACTTCGGAGTATCATCCATCAAGAGCGAACCATTGAAATGATGTTCGAAGGGTATCGACATTCCGATTTAAGACGTTGGAAAAGGGCGGTTGCAGAGTTGAACGGCAACTTTATCTCTGGCTGGAATATCAGGCAGTCGGAGGCTCCCGCGTACTACAAACCGCGTGTTATTTTCGTTCAAGAATTCACGCCCAAAGAGTACCTGTGGCCTCTAAGTGAACACTCGATTTTGGTTAACCCCAACTTAGACCAAAATCCAGGATGGTAACCTTTAAAAAGTATGTGAGATGAAAAAAGCATTAAAAATATTCACGGAACCAATTTCATTACTCTCCCTCGCGGTTGGATTGTTGGTTCTTGTTGGTTGTAAAGAAGAGGTACATCAACCCCTCTCTCCAGGGATAAAGCCGGGTGTCGTGACCAACGTAAAGGTGGAAAATCGAAACGGCGTATCGGTCATCACCTACAGCCTTCCCAATGAAGGGGCCTTTTACGTGGTCGCTGAATATGAACCGAGGCCCGGTTTAAAACGGCAAACCATATCGTCGGTGTATAAGCAAGAGCTGGTTCTTGATGGGTTTGAACGAGCCGCCGAGTACGATGTGGCTATTTACGTGGTAGGGCTGGATGAACAGCGCTCAGACGTGGTAAAGGTAAAGGTAAACCCGTTAACGCCTCCCTATATCGTAACATTCAACACGTTAGAGGTGAGTGAAGATTGGGGTGGAGTGAGCGTGAAGGCCATCAACGAGGGGCAAAATCACCTGGTGTTTGGTGTGTTCACGTTAGATGAAAACAACGAGATCGATACGCTCGTGATGCACTACACGGAACAAGCCCAGGTTAAGTTCGCGGTGAGGGGACTGGAATCGAAGAACACGAAGTTTGGACTGTTCGTGAGGGACGCTTGGGAAAATTTTAGCGATACCATGTATCAGGAACTTAAACCGCTGTTCGAAGAAGAGCTGGATCGCTCTAAATTCAAGCAGGTAGACCTTCCCACGGATATGAACCTTTCGCACGCGCAGATGAGCACACCCATGCACTACATGTGGAATGACGAGATTGCTAACCGTAATATCCTGTTTCTTACACGGCCCAACGCGGCACCCATTCCCCAATGGTTCACGTTTGATTTGGCCAAGAAGAGCAAGTTGAGCCGAATGAAATTATGGCACCGGACCACTTTTTTATTTGAGGGTGGAAACTTAAAACGCTTTGAGGTTTACGGAAGCAACGATCCCAATCCGGATGGCTCTTGGGAGAGCTGGACCCTGTTAGGGTACTTCGAGTCGTTTAAGCCTTCAGGTCTGCCCGTGGGGCAACTTTCAAATGAGGATATAGAGTATATCAACGCGGGTGAGGAGTTCGTGTTTGACCTTAATATCCCCCCCGTGAGGTACTTGAGGATCAAGACCCTGGAGGTGTGGGGAGGCGTAAGCTATATCTCCATTCAGATGATGAAAATTTGGGGAGAGGTGGTTGAATAAGCATTAAACAGGTGTAGAATATGAAACGAAATATAGTACTAAACTACAAGCATTTATTGTTGTCGGTCGTGATGGTACTGACATACGCTTGTACAAAACAGGACCATTTTTACAAGGAGTTCGTGGAGGATAGGGTACAGCACTACGCGGGAAAAGCAGATAGCCTTAGGGTTTTCCCGGGTGACAATCGGGTTATGCTCAAGTGGTATCTGTTTGATCCCCTTGTGAATGCTGCATCCATTCATTGGAATAATAAGCGAGACTCGATGTTCGTGGAGCATGCAACGGGAACTGACTCCGTTGAGCTGATAATCAGCAACCTGCCAGAGACAACGCACACGTTTACCATCGTTACACGGGACAGAAACGGAAATAAGTCTATCCCGGTAACCATTTCCGGGAGTTCCTACGGCAGCAACTTTAGGAAGACGATCAGCAACCGAATGATCAGGGATCTGGTATACCAAAACAAGAAGTTGTCTGTTAAGTGGCAGCCTGAATTGTCGGAAACCGCGCTGTTTACCGAGGTCGTTTTTTCTGACACGAACGGTAATCGCGAAACGGTAATCATGCCGGTTGATGAAAATGATTGCGTGTTGCCCGGGTATAAAGGCGGTTCATCCATTGAATACCGCACCGCTTTCGTACCCGAAAAGAACGCTATCGATACGTTTTACACGGAAGTAGCCGCGATTACCCCGGAGGTGTACGAACTGCTCGACTGGTCGAAATTCAGAGAGGTGCGTCTACCTACCGATACCTATCAAGAGCACGCGACGTTAAAAACATCCATGCCTAAAATGTGGAATGATGACATTACAAGCTCTTCCAATCTTTTCTTAACGGTTCCTAACTTGTCACCGATACCCCAATGGTTCACTTTTGACTTGGGCGTTACGGCTAGCATAAGCCATATGAGAATTTGGCATAGGGCAGGTTGGTATTATAACTTGGGTAACTTGAAACGCTTCGAGGTTTACGGGAGCAATGAGCCCAACCCGGATGGTTCTTGGGAGTCATGGACATTACTGGGAACTTTTCAATCCACGAAACCCTCCGGCTTGCCACTGGGGCAGACCTCCCAGCTGGACTTGGATTATATCTTGGCGGGTGAAATGTTTGTTTTTGAAAAGAACCTACCCCCGTTCCGGTACCTCAGGGTGAAAACGCTGGAAGTATGGGGTACCGTTAAATATGTATGTATCCAAAAAATGCAAATCTGGGCAAACATTCCCAATTAAGTATAAATTACAAAAATCATGAAAGGTAAAATGAAAACTTCAAATTTGGTGGATAGTTCGGGTCAACTCTCCCCAACCTGTTCCTTGTTTGACCGGCGTACCTTTTTAAAATCGATGGGTATAGCTGTTCCCGCCCTTGGCTTAATAGGTTGTTCAACTACACGAAGGGCATCACAAGCCATGGAGGTGATGCCGGACAACGTTCCCGGGTTTGAAAAGGAGGTGGCTACCGCGGCCACGTACGAGGGCTGGGTACCGGTGTCTGACCGCAAGATAAAGTTTGGAATAATTGGACAGGGGGCTTCGAGATTTGGTTCCGCCTTCGGGTTTCAAGATCATCCCAATGTTGAAATTGTCGCGGTGAGTGATCTGATACCAGAGCGTAGGGATGATTTGGCAAAGGCTTGTCGTTGCTCCAAGACCTACGACTCGCTGGAACTGCTCTTGGAAGATAACGAGATAGAAGCCGTTTGGATCGCCACCGATGCCCCAAGTCACAAGGATCACACGATCAAAGCGTTGAAGAGGGGGAAGCACGTGGCTTGCGCGGTACCTGCCATTTTTGGCTCCGTGGATGATGCTTACGAGCTCTATGAAGCGGTTAACGCGAGTGATCGCATCTACATGATGTTTGAAACGTCGATGTTCCACGAAGACCTGTGGGCGATGCGTCAAATTTATAAGGCCGGGGGTTTCGGGGAAATCATCTATTCAGAAAACTCCTATTACCATTACACCGGTCAAAAACTCACCCCCTCATACAAAGAGTGGCGCAAAGGGTTACCGCCCATATGGTATCCTACCCACGCGACGGCTTATTACGTTGGGGTGACGGATGGTTATTTCACAGAGGTCTCCTGCAGGGGCGTGAAAAGCATTATCGAACACAGCATGCCCCAAAATAACCGCTATAAAAATCCTTTCAGGACTCACGTGGCCCAGCTTGTTACCAATACCGGTGGGGTGAACAACACGGTGATTAGTTGGGACTCCTATGGGTTTGGGCGAGAAGGAGGTACGGTTAGAGGGCAGTTTGGTTCCTATCAAGGCAGCTATCAAGGTACGATGGAAAATCTGCCGAATGTAACCAGGCCCGCGCTTCCCGAGGGCTTGAGCGCTGGAGGACATGGCGGTTCGCACGGGCGACTAACGGATGAATTCGTTAGGGCCATCCTTGAGGAGAGGAAACCGCTTGTGGATATAGCCATGGCATTGAACATGACCGTTCCGGGGGCTGTAGCGCATCAGTCGGCCTTGAGGAATGGGAAGATTTTGAAAGTACCCCATTTCAAAAGCCGCTAAACTAGTACATTGCAGTTAAAGTAATCTTGGTTTTAAAGTTTTCTAGGGTACCTTTCACGGGATATACAGGCTCACCTGTATATCCCGGTGGGTGCCCATGAAATCACCCCTGGGGGGATTAAAACCACTTAACATCTTGTCATAATGGGAGACTCAGGTAACATTCAATTGGTCTTTTGGGATTACGCTGTATTCTTTGTTTACCTTGTTCTTATTTCGCTGATAGGCTATTACTTCGGAAGGAAAAAAAAGAAAAGCTCGTCAGACTTTTTCCTCGCGGGTAAGTCGCTGCCATGGTACGTGATTGGCAGCTCGTTCACCGCGGCGAATATCAGCACGGAGCATTTCATTGGCGTGGTGGGTGCCGCATTTATTTACGGGATAAGTATCGCGATGAGTGAATGGGCAAACGTTTTGTCCTTTACCCTTCTGATATGGATATTTATACCTTTTTTAATGGCATCCAAGGTCTTTAGTATTCCCGAATTCCTTGAGAAACGGTTTAACAGTACTATCCGACAGATTTTCGCGGTTGTTACCATAGCCACCAATATCCTGGCCTTTTTGGCGGCCGTTCTCTACGGTGGAGGACTCATATTGCAGAAGTTGTTCGGTATTGATCTGATGATCTCTATTTTGATCATTAGTGCCATATCGCTTGCGTGGGCCGTGTATGGAGGGTTAAAATCCCTTGCCTGGATGGACGTGCTAACCGTGGCGGTTATGGTAATAGGGGGGCTATTGGTAACTTTCCTCGGTCTCCATTATCTCTCAGGCGATTCCCATTCGATCATCGAGGGTTTTAAGATCATGCTTGAGCGCAATCGTGCGGAAACGGGTATTTGGCGCGAGGTGGTGCAGAAAAATATCCCCAATATGCTCGACTCGAATATTACCTCGTATAATAGGCTGTCGGTTGTCCAGCCTATCTCCCATAAGGTGACGCCGTGGCCCAACCTTATCCTGGGTGTATTCACCATTAGCATTTGGTATAATTGCTTAAACCAGTTTATGATTCAACGCGTGTTGGCCGCGAAAAGCACGTACCACGCGAGAATGGGAATCGTGTTCGCCGGTTACCTAAAGGTGTTGATGCCCGTTATCATTGTGGTTCCCGGTTTGATCTTGTTCGCCTTATACCCCGAAGTGCTCAACCTCGAATGGAGTGAAGTAAGGCCCGAGGCCGATAAGGGATACATTCACCTTATCCAGCTTCTTATTCCCATTGGAATAAAAGGAGTGATACTGGCCGTGCTGGTGGGCGCGATTCAATCAACCATCAGCGCGGTGTTAAACTCAACCTCTACCGTTTTCACGATAGATATATACAAGCGCATGATAAACAAAACCGCGTCGGAAAGCCGTTACGTGGCCATTGGAAGATGGAGCTCCGTGGTGGTTATGATTGTCTCCATCCTCATCGCTTTCTGGATCGCTAAAAGCAGCAGTAGCTTGTTTGTTTATACACACACCTTGTACGCCTTTTTCGCCCCTCCGTTTTCAGCGGTTTTCGTGCTTGGGATCCTGTTTAGAAGGATGAACGGAAAGGGTGCCCTCACAGCCGTTATAGCTGGATTCATTTTGGGGATATTGATCAAGGTATACGTGGAGGTGTCACCCGCGCCGCTGAGTTGGCTGGAACCGTACAATATGCAAGCTATCGTGGTCTGGTTTTTCAGCGTTATCGTCTGCGTGCTGGTCAGCCTTCAAACCGAGAGACCACGTCCTGAGCAAGTGAGCGACAAGCTGACGATCAACTGGAAAAAACTGAACTTGTTCCATGACTTAGGCGATAGGTGGTATAAGAACGTGGTGTTATGGTGGGGAATCTTCGTGTTAATAGTGGTTGCCCTGGTCATCTATTTCTTCTAATAATTAACGCTGTATGCAACATGAAATGAAAGCCAAAATAGGCCTGCTCCCCATGTACCTGGAGTTGTACGATGAGGTGTTGCCTGAAGTAAGAAAGGAGTTTACACCCTTTATCAAACGACTTCAGCAGGAATTTGAAAGTCGAAGTATCGAGGTGGTCCTAGCCAATATATGTCGTTTGGCGAATGAGTTTGAAGAGGCGATTCATCGCTTTGAAGCTGAGGATGTTGACTGCATTGTCACGCTGCATCTTTCCTATTCACCCTCCCATGAATGCATTGATGCACTGAGTAACACGCCATTGCCTCTGATCGTGTTTGATACCACGAAAGANAATCGCTTTGATTCAGCCTCCCTCATCATGGGCAATCATGGAATTCATGGCGTGCAGGATATGTGTAACCTCTTGTTACGCAGGGGGAAGGATTTTTTCATCGAGGTGGGACACATCGATTCTTCTGATGTGTTGGATAAAATAGAGGCTCGAATTACAGGTGCGCGGTTGGC
>JGI24712J26585_10002096_pt1 | contig 16567 bp, 12 predicted proteins | sample BioPla3DNA2_FD_26585 | JGI IMG/M metagenome (IMG submission 26585) | reverse complement strand
AAAGCGCTCATTCAGACCGGTTCTAGCCTGTCTGCGTGCGGACACGCACAGGCAGGCGGGCGGGTGCCCGTGCCCCTGAAAAGCGATTTCTTATCAATTCAAGTCCGGAATGAATCTCTGAAAACAGAAAACCGCTGCACGTAAACTTTAAGGATTGACAGCCTCCCCCCTTTTCTCGCATAGTAGGCCACGAACATGGGAATCGGCGTATTTTCGGTGCCGTACCCCGTGCGGCAATAGTGGCGGTCTGGGCCGGTGTGACGGCTTGAAAGGAAACAGAGATGAAACCAGAGGCGGTATTGGCGGGCGGAGAATCTAATAAGATGTACAGAGGGCTGACGCGCGATGAGGTTGCGGATAGCCGGGCAAAACACGGTGCTAATGTTTTGACACCGCCCAAGAAAGCTACGCTCTGGGAGCAATGGCTTGATAAATTCAAGGATCCCACGATTGTTATCTTGTGCGTCTGCGCGGGAATTGCTTTGTTCACGGGGTTACTAGAGGGGAATATCCCGTGGGATGGTGTAGCGATTCTTGTTGCCATTTGTATCGCAACCGCCGGCGGAACGTGGAGCGAGTACAAGGCTGACAAAGCCTTTGAATTGTTAAAAAAAGACAGTGACGAAATTCCTGTAAAGGTCACACGTGATGGGCAATTCCACACGATCAACAGTCCTGAAGTCGTTGTGGGTGATCTCATCCACCTCGAATGTGGTGACAGAATACCGGCGGACGCCGAACTGCTGCAGGGAATAGATTTAGAGGTTGACGAGTCTCTCATGACCGGTGAATCTATCCCGGTCACCAAGTCACCGAACGACAAGACGTTGATTGGAGGCACCTATGTCGTTGCCGGAAACGGGCAGGCCCGGGTGGTGGCGGTTGGCGACAATACGGAATTGGGGGTACTTGCGAGTGCTTTGGGGAAACCTTATGTGTGCCCCAATCAAGATCATGGCAAGGTTTATAGCAAGTCCGGCGTGTGCGATGTGCCGGGGTGTGGCGAAGAACTGGTGGAGAAAGCTGAGGATGCCACTCCGCTACAGAAGAGACTGGCGGGGTTGGCAGACCAAATCAGTGTGTGGGGAACGATCGGGGCAGTCCTAATTTTTGTTGCGCTTGTGCTTAGTAAAGTCTACGTACTGACCAATTTTTCTGTTCACAGCATGATGAACCCCGAAGTCTGGCCTCTGTTACTTTTTGCGTTGTTGGGAATAGTTGGGTTGAAAGTGATCGGGGTTGAAAACAAAAAGTTGTGGATGACGCTCTGGCTGCTTGCCGTGGCAGGGGCGGTTGCTTTGGCTTGGACCGCAGGGGCGGATGCCATGGTATCCGTAAAACTCGTGTTGCGGTATTTCATGGTGGCAGTGACGATCATCGTCGTTGCGGTTCCCGAAGGGTTGCCTTTGGCTATTGTCATTGCGCTCGGACTCGGGATGCGGAAAATTCGTGAAGACAACAACCTTGTGCGGAAAATGGTGGCGGCAGAGACAATCGGCAGCGCGACGGTCATTTGCTCCGATAAGACGGGGACGTTGACGAAAAACCAGATGGCGGTTGACCGGGTTTTTCTGAACGGTCGTATGTTCGCTGACCCGCTTTCCGACGATGTCAAGAGTCAAGACGGCTTCCGTATGCTGGCACTTGGTGTTGCACGGAATTCTACCGCAGAGGTTGAGCGGGTAGGCTCGGGGATTAAATTTGTTGGGAACCTGACTGAAGGTGCGATATTGGATTGGTTGGGAAAACAGGGAGTCCACTATCAAGATTTGCGGGAGCGAATGCCAATTTATGACCAAGCGTGTTTTACTGCTGACCGTAAAATGATGACCACTGTTTCCGGTCACGATACGTGCGGTGCATGCGTGGTGTGCTCGGCTGACGGTGTTCCTGATGGCATGTCGACGGTCTGTGCACAAAAGGCCGGGTGTCGGCTAGTGTTTTGTAAGGGGGCGCCGGAACGGGTGCTGGGCGTATGCTCAAACGCCTTGAAAGGCAAGAAAGTTGTGCCTTTAAGTGATATGCGTTCTGAGATAGACGCCGCTGTTCAGGAGATGGCGAAGCAGGCTGTCCGGCCGCTTGCCGTTGCTTTTCGTGTGTGTCCCAAGGATACTGCTGCCTCCGCGAAGGAGTTAGAATCTGGGTTGACGCTTCTTGCCATCATCGGACTTTCAGATCCGATCCGGGAAGATGTCCCGGATGCTGTGCGTGAATGTGGCCGTGCAGGTATTGAAGTTAAAATGGTCACAGGCGATCACCCGCTGACGGCACATGCAGTTGCGGAAAAAATTGGCATGGTCAAACCCGATGATGTCGAAATGACCGGGGAACAGTTCGGGGAAAAATCGGATGCCGAGTTGACGACGCTGCTTCCGAAGATCCGTGTAATTTCCCGCGCTAGGCCCGACACGAAAGTGAGATTGGTTAACCTGTTGCAGGCGGCAGACCAAGTTGTGGCCATGACGGGAGATGGCACAAATGACGCCCCCGCTCTGAAAAAAGCGGATGTGGGCATCGCGATGGGACTCAAGGGTACAGATGTGGCGAAGGCAGCGAGTGATATCATATTGACCGACGATAACTTTGGCAGTATCCTGCGCGCGGTCCACTGGGGGCGGACGCTTTATGAGAACCTGCAAAAGTTTTTGCAGTTTCAGCTCACGGTTAACTTGTCCGCTCTTGGAATTGCTTTTGTGAGTCCGATTGTGGCGACCCTGTGGCCGAATGCGGGGTTCCAAATTCAGCCGCTGACGGTTTTGCAATACCTGTGGATCAACCTCATTATGGATACGCTGGCTGCAATCGCGTTCGGGCTAGAACCGCCGCGCCCCGAGGCCATGTCGCAGAAGCCTAAGAGTGCTAAAGAGCCATTCTTGACAAAGACCATGCTTTCAAATGTGATCGTATTGGGCTTTTACTTCATAGGGCTCATCCTACTTGTGCAAGCGACAGACATCTTGGGGCTTGACGCATATAGCGACAAGGTCTCCCCTGCGAAGTTTGCTTTGATGAAAGCCTCCGTGGTATTCAACTGTTATGTCTGGTTCCAGATTTTCCATATGTTCAACGCACGCAGTGTGATGGCGGGCAAGTCGGCTTTTGATAATATTTCAAAAAGTCGAAGCTTTTTCGCGATCATGGCGTTTGTAGCGTTTATGCAATTGGCACTGACCCAATTCGGTGGCGTTGCACTCAATACTGCGCCGTTGCCGTTTGCGGTCTGGTGCAAGGTCATTCTACTCGGGTCAACGGCTGTACTGGTAGGCGAGGTTTTACGTTTCGTGCAGCGCCGCATGGTGAAAACCGTATGATTTGTGAGTCAACACGGGGTTGACGACTTGTTCAAAGTAAAACGCTAACCAAAGGAACGACAATGGCTGACTGGAAAAAACTACTCAAGGACGTCCTGCTGGCGGACGGAACGGTTGATGCCGCAGAAACCAAGTTAATCAAAGCAGAGATCATGGCCGATGGCGTGGTTGATGACAAGGAGGTCGACTTTCTCGTCGACCTGAGGAACAGCGCAAAAGTGAACAGCCCTGCGTTCGAGAAATTTTTCTTCGAGGCGTTAACGGCCAACATCCTTGCCGATGGTGTGGTCGACAAGAAAGAGGCTAAAAAGATCCGGGCGATTCTCTTCGCCGATGGGAAGATCGATCCAGGCGAGAAGAAATTCCTGAAGGCGCTCAAGGCCGAGGCCAAGAGCGTATGTCCTGAGTTCGATGCGCTGTACGAGGAGTGCGTGGGTTAAGATGATGCCGTTCGCCGACGCCTTTTCTGGGTGTCGGCGAACGACAGTTGGGGGTGGAAAATGGCTGTTAATCTGCAAAAGGGACAAAGAGTTGACCTCACCAAAGGCAATGCGGGGCTTAGCAAGCTTGTGGTTGGTCTAGGCTGGGATACGAATAAGTATTCAGGCGGTGAGGCCTTCGACTTGGATGCAGCGGCCTTTTTGCTTGACGAGAGCGGAAAAGTGGTGAGAGACACGGACTTCGTGTTCTACAACCACCTCCGGCACGAGTCCGGCGCGGTAGAACATCTAGGTGATAACTTGACGGGTGAGGGCGAAGGCGATGACGAGCAGATCAAGGTGGATCTGTCGAAAGTTCCATCGGAGTATCAGAAGATTGCCTTCACGGTCACCATCCACGAAGCCGAAGCGAGAAAGCAGAATTTCGGCCAGGTCAGCAATGCCTTCATTCGTATTGTCAATGAAGACAATGGACAAGAGTTGTTACGCTTCGATTTGAGCGAAGATTTTTCCGTGGAAACGGCTGTCATCTTTGCGGAACTCTACCGCCATGCGGGAGAGTGGAAGTTTAATGCTGTTGGCTGTGGGTACAAGGAGGGACTGGGGGCTCTCTGCCAAAACTTCGGAATTCAGGTGTGAACTATGCGTCGGCTGCCTGTCTATCTTTTGATTGATTGTTCTGAGTCGATGGCCGGCGTTGCCATCGATTCGGTGAATGCGGCTGTCCAGGGCATGGTGCGAGATTTGCGCGGAATGCCAAACGCATTGGAAACGGTGGCCATGAGCGTCATTACCTTTTCGAGTGAGGCTCGGCTTGTTGTTCCGTTGACCCCAGTTGAGCTTTTTCAGGTTCCCGTATTGACTGTCCGTCCTGGAACCAGCCTTGGGCGTGCGCTTGACCTGCTGGCGTCGTGCATCAGCATGGACGTCGTGAAAACGACGAAAGACCGGAAGGGGGATTGGCGCCCTTTGGTTTTTCTTTTCACGGATGGCCAACCGACAGATGACTGGCGCGGGGCGGCGGAACGCATCAAAGCGTTGGCCTCTCCGAAGATTGCGAACTTCTACGCCATTGGCTGCGGGGATGATGTGGATTTTTCAGTTTTGCACGAGATAACTGACATCGTCTTTAAGACGTCCTCTGCCGACGCAGAAGCTATCCGCAAGGCTTTTGTCTGGATCACGGCCTCTGTGCAGAACGCATCGGCAGGGATAGCAGAAGGTGCGGGACAGTTACCGAAGCTTGACGGCGATTATGCACTGAAAGAGATTCCGAAAGGCGAATACCAGCCGGAAAGCGAGCCACGGCAGGTGTTCATTCACGCCAAGTGCAGTACGACCAAAGGCGATTACCTGATGCGTTTCAGGCGCGATCAGGAGGACGGCCCGTATGTGGCTGTAGCAGCGCATAAGCTAGCGGGATGCGACGTTGGATTTGGTGCAAAGTTGCCGCCTGTGCAGTCCGCTCGCTTAGTGGGCGTGCCAGCGTGCCCGTATTGCGGAAACGGCAGCGCGGTGGTGTGCGGTTGCGGCGGGGCGATGTGCATCGACATGCAGAAACCATTCGGCGGAGTGATTTGTCCGCATTGCGGAGCGGAACTGCAGGGGGACTTCACTACGGGAAATTTCGATGTCCGCCAGTCGGCGGGATAAACAAAGGAGTAAGTTATGGCGATCAACTTGCAAAAAGGGCAGAGAATCAACCTAGAGAAGGAGGGGGGCGCCAAGTTGGAGCGCTTCTGCGTGGGCTGCAATTGGGGCTCGATAAAGACGTCAGGCGGCTTCCTCGGATTGGGAACAAAAACGGTGGACGTAGACCTGGACCTGAGTTGTGTGCTGTTCGACGCGGCGGGCAACCGGTGCGACCATCTCTATTCCCCCCTCTACCGCGTAGAGTTCTTGTCGAGGTATGGGTTGCCGCCCGGCAAGCTCGTCACATTGGACGGGGCGTTGCAACACACGGGCGATGACCAGACGGGCGACGCAGACGGTGACGACGGGCTGGACAACGAGATCATCAAGGTTAATCTCACCAAAGTCAACGCAAACGTGATGCAGATCTTTTTCTTTTTAAACAACTGCGGGAGAGAGGATTTTTCGCAGATCCCTTACGCATCGATTCGCATGTTCGAAGGAACACCCGAGCACGTGGACAAGGTGTTCGCGGCCTACAACGTCGCTGCGGAGGCCGCCTACGCAGGCAAGACGGCACTGGTGATGGGTGAGTTGTATAAGCACAACGGTGCTTGGAAGTTCAACGCCATCGGCGATGCCTATCCGCATTCGAACTTGGGTGAGACGATCAGGCTCATTTCACAACAATACATCAGGAGATAAGTCATGGCTATCAATCTGTCAAAAGGTGACCGGTTCGACCTCAGTAAGGGACTGTCTAAAGTCGGGGTCGGTCTGGGATGGGAACCGAACAAGGGCGAATCACAATTCGGTTTTGATTTGGATGCCTCCGCTTTCATGCTCGGTGCGAACAAGAAGTTGCCTCAGGATGAATTTTTTGTTTTTTACAACAATCAGCAGTCGCCGGATGGCTCGGTGATGTCATCCGGTGATGATACAGAAGGCGGGGGCGGTGGCGGGGACGACGAAACACTTTCGGTTGACTTGAGTAAAGTGGATCAACGCATACAAGAAATCGTTTTCACCGTCACGATTCACGAATACGACAAGCGCAAGCAGAACTTCGGACAGGTGCGTAACTCGTTCATCCGTATCTACAATGCCCTAACAAGTGAGGAAATCGCCAAGTATGAATTGAATGAGGATTTTTCAGTTGAGACGGCGATTGAGTTCGGGCGGCTTTACCGGAGTGGCGGACAGTGGAAGTTCGAAGCGATGGGCATCGGTTACAGAGGCGGCTTGCAGTTTTTCGTGAACAAATATGCATAAGAGGGGAGATCGTACATGATGAGGAAACTACCGGTTTATCTGGTTTTAGACACGTCGGGGTCAATGTGTGGAGAGCCGATTCAGGCCGTTGAGAACGGGATGCAAATGTTGGTGTCAGCGCTGCGTCAGGATCCGCAGGCGTTGGAATCGGCATTTCTGAGCGTGATCACGTTCAGTAGTAAAGCGCAACAGGTTGTTCCGCTTACGGATCTGGCGAGTTTCCAGATGCCGTCTCTCACCGCTGGCGGTTGTACGGAACTTGGCGCTGCATTAAAGTTGGTTTGCGACCGTGCTAAAACGGAAGTTACAAAATCGACACCGGAAAAGAAAGGTGACTGGAAGCCGCTGGTATTCATCATGACAGATGGCGGCCCAACGGACGATTGGCAGAAAGGTCTGGCCGAGTTTCAGACAGGACGGTGGGGGATGGTGGTTTGCTGTGCTGCCGGACAGGATGCTGAAACAGATGTGTTGAAGCAGATCAGTCCCGAGTGCGTGGTTCAATTGGACACCGCTGACTCCAAATCACTTGCGGCCTTTTTTAAGTGGGTGTCGGCGTCGATCTCCACAAGCAGCAAGAGTGTGAACGAAGACAGAAAGGAAGTGGTGGGAATGGATCAACTGCCACCTCCGCCTCCAGAAATCAGCATTGTTTAACAGGAATCAACGTCGTCACGCTTCACCAGCTTGCGGTTGGTGGCGGCGTGCCGTGCGTAGAAGTAGAAAGAGTGTATGCGCCGACTACCCGTTTATTTGCTCGTCGACACATCAGGATCGATGAAAGGCGAACCGATTGAGGCTGTGAATGTTGGGCTTCAAATGCTTGTGTCCTCCCTAAGGAGAGATCCTCAAGCTTTGGAAACCGCCCATTTGAGTATCATTACCTTTGACCGCGAGGCTCGTCTGGTGTTGCCGCTCACACCTGTTGCGGAGCTGCAACTCCCCTCAATCGAGACGCCGGACTGTGGCCCCACAATGACAGGCGCAGCGCTGGAATTAGTGTGCCAGCGGGTTGACGCTGAGGTGCGAACCCAGTCAACCGACATCAAGAGAGACTGGAAACCCCTCCTGTTCATCATGACAGATGGCACTCCAAGTGACATTCAGAAGTACAACGAGATGGTACCGGAATGCAAGAAGCGGAAGTTTGCCGCCATCACGGCATGTGCAGCCGGAATGAATGCCAAGATTGACGCTTTGCGCGACCTTGCAACCAATGTAGTTTCGCTGGATACATGTGATAGCGCAACCTTCAGTCAATTCTTTCAATGGGTTTCTGCATCGATCAGCAACGGGGCGCAAAGTGTCGGTGTGTCTTCGCAACTGGTGTTGCCGCCACCGCCAGAGGCTATCAGTATCGTGTGATGTTTATGGTTTTATCAATCAGATGGATAGGCAAGGAACAATCGGATGAGCATCGAAAAAGTTGAAGGGCAAGATCATGCGAGGGGGAATGTCGTAGACGATTCGATGCTAATCTCTTCCGACAATGGAACTGAAAAAAAGGCTATGCAGCCCGAAGCGTTGGATGTTGAGGGGGGCCATTGTCAAGACGGTGAAGCCGAAGAAATTATAGAACTACCGCAACCGCCCATGCCGAGCCTTCGGGACGAATCATCCGATCTCCCAAGGACCGAACGCCATGCCCCTACCGTTCTGCCCAACTGCAGAATCACAGGCATTGACTATCAAGCGTCATTAGCCAACATTTTGGAGAAGTTTGCGTCGGATGAAATTGTCGACATCCGTCTCCAGCAAGGAGCAGACCAATTAAGGTTTCACTGGGATGCCGAGGAAAAAGAAATATCCTGTCATCCGGAACAGGCGGGAGAGTTTGACGTTGAACTGTGTGTTGATGTGGTTCGGCATAAGCACGAAAGCCATGTTTTTCCTCTCAAACTGACAGTCATCGCGGATCCGAAGACGCTTTGGAAAAACATACCGTCCGATCAGAGTTGTGTTTATCCCAAACCTGACAGCGATAAAGTTTTTTTACCGTGTAGTGATTCTTTGTCTATTGTTGCGGCCAGTCAGCGCGGTCGGTCACACGCGCAGGCGGGGAGTCCGCGTGATGATGATTTTATCGCCGAGTATATCGTCGAACATGAATGTGCCATTTTGACTGTCGCTGATGGCGCTGGGAGCGCCAAATTCTCACGCGAAGGGTCTAGGATTGCGACACGAACCGTACTTGAACATGTGAGGGCCTCTTGCACGGATGCCTTTTGGAAGGAGATGCAGCTAGCGATAGCAAAGTGGACGGCTGAAAAAAACGATCAGGCGGAGCGGAACATTAAGAGTGCTTTATACAAGGTTCTCGTTCAGGCCGCATGGGAGGCGAAGACGGCAATAAAAAAGGAGGCGAGCGCTCATGAGGTGCGGTACCGTGCGGGTTACAAGCGAGATGACAAGTTTTCTGCACGTGATTATGCGACCACATTGATTACGACGATTGCCAAAAGGTTCGAATGTGGAGGCTGGCTTGTTGCGACTTTCTGGGTTGGGGATGGCGCCGTGGGTATTTATGATGCAAAAGCAGGGCGGGTGATTGTCCAGGGTATGCCGGATGGTGGCGAATATGGCGGTCAGACGCGATTTTTAACCGAGGATAGTACGGAAGTCTGGCCGCAGGATGCGAACAAACTTATCGAACGGCGTCTGCGGTTTGATGTTGTCCCCTCTTTCGATGGGATTATTTTGATGACAGACGGCGTGTCCGATCCCAAGTTCGAAACGGATAACAACCTGTTTAATCCAGAGAAGTGGACCGAACTGTGGAACGAACTCACCGAGGAAATCCCGTTCGAAAATCGGGATATGACTGTGGCGGACGCTCTTCTCAAATGGATGGATTTCTGGTCGCCCGGCAATCATGATGACCGTACGATGATGATTTTGTATTAAGTTTCAAACGGAGAATGAGCATGGTTAACAAACTGGCAGATGAAATCTACTCCATGTATTGGGATCAGACTGACGGGCTGAACCTGCGTGAAGGCATTTACACCGTCCCACGTGAGTGGTTGTGGGCTGTCTGCCGCGAGGCAACCGCATATGCAGGCCTGGAAGCTAGGTTAGGTCGAGGCGGCGGGTTCAAACCGACGCTTGCCCTCTGGGGACTTTCGCAGGGCGGAAAGTCTTCCTCCTTGCAAACAGCGATTGACCTTGAGAAGCCTGATGCCCGCACCAATTTCGTGAGCCTGCTGCAGTGGGATGCGCGTGAGCCGGTGGTTTTCACTTACACGTTGCCGGACGAGTGCATGGCGGAGGAAATCGTGGCTCTGAATCCGCTCAACCCCGGCGAGAAGGACGCGACGGCGTGTAAGACGCGTTTCACGCTGTGCGACACCCTGCCGGATGATACCGACCCACGACATCCTGTTGAAATCAGGATTCTTAGCAAGACGGCGCTGCGTAAAACGTTGGCAGTTGGCTACATCAACGACATTCAACTTAAGGCGGCAAGCGAAGATGATCCGCGACTTGAGCCTCTTTCGGACGATGATGTCATTGATCTGCTTACGGCAGGGGCGACACGTCCTGTAGACCGGCAAACCTTGCGCGCTTTAATTGAATTTGTTGATGTCCTGAAAGTTGTCAAATCCGCCTCATCATCGCGTTACCGTAACATCAGCAAAAAAGGCTTCTATGAACGGGTGATCGGCCTCTGTGAAGTCACGCAAAACCTCGATGCCGCCTTCAAGAAAATATTCTGGGCGGACAACGCTGAAATCAACGATGTATATGACAATGGTGCCCGTTTGATTGACGCGTTAGGTGGAAAACGTGTTTACGCGACGTTCGCCGTCGTTAAGCTCCTGCTCAACATGCAGACGCACGTCAGAGCCACTGGCAATTCGGTGACGGAGGCAATCCGTCAGGAAACGTGCGCCACCATCAGGCGCATTCGTAAAGATGCGTCCGGAGATACGGTAAAGCTTCGTTTCGACGGGCAAGGAGAAAAGGACTTCTGTACACCGGACGCTTTCGCTAACCTTCAGGCGATCGTCGGAGAGATCGTGATCCCCGTCAACAAGAACACGCTTGACGCCGTGCAAAGTGATCCCGCTACGGCGACGCCTCTCGTTGGCGCGTTGGGAGACCTGCTCGCTCGGATGGATCTGCTTGACCTTCCTGGCGTCACCTGGAAGCCCGCGGGTACCAAGATCACTGTTTCCGATGATGACAACGTTTACTCTGATGTTGTCAAACTCGGCAAGACGTTCGCCGCCGCATGCGACACCACCGGCGCGGCGATAGATGACATGTGTATCTTCATCAGCCTCGCCAAGCATGGTATCCTTTCGCCCAGCATTGATCTGCTGGCGCGTGGCGTGTACAACTGGGCGGTGGATCGTGAGGTTAAAAAAACCACATCCGTGTTCACCGATGTACGCTGGTTCATTGAAGATGTGGCGAAAACCGGCGTGGGGACGACCGACCACTTCTCTAACTTCGACAACTTCGGTCGTTTGGTGCGCAAGGATTCAGCCCGCATCATGGCCGCGCATTACGTCTTCCGAGGACGGACGCTTGACGAAGCGAACAAGAAGGTGTTTTTAGACGTCATAAATCGGACTGACCTTGCCCGACGGCTTGACGAAAATTTCGGCGAATCTTTCGGGCTGGACAAGGTTATTTCTTCCGATCTGCGGGAAATTGACAGTCGTGAGTCCGTCATCCGTTTCATGAGCGCGAGCGAAAACATTGCTCTCGCCCGCGACAATGTTCTGGCGGCAATGGAAGCCCGTAAAAAGCGTCTTGTCGAGTTGCTAGAGATACATGCCCCGAAGAAGGAAGATGTGTCTATTGAGCAGGAACGGGCTCGTGCCAAGCGACTGGCGGACGAGTTTAAGGCCGCTGTTCGGGAGAAAGTTAAAATGCTCAATGAAGACGGTATGCGGGCTCTCGGTGGCGAGGTTCTAGCATTCGCGAATGTCAGTGCCAGCCTTCCGGAATTTCCGCGTGATTTTTTTGGAGATTACGCTTACTGGCCCTATACTGAAAAGGTTATCGCCGAAATCAAACGCAAGAAAATCGAGGAATACGCGGCGAGCGGTAAGTTCCGTGACACGTTCAATCTTGTCGATTCATCCGTTTTCGCCGCAGGAGACGAAGCGTTCTTCATCGGCTTGCTCGTTGACCTTATTTGCAACGAAAAGGTTCAGTTTGAGACAGAAGACGGATTTGAGGTCGTCAGTGCCTTCTTTTTTGATTTTGAGGAGCGATGGATGCAGGCCCGAGATGCCACGCGTGGACCGAACGCCAACCACGACCTGATTCGCAAATCGCTCCGCGATAGCTTAGCAATGTGTATGGAAGACGAATTACTCGGTGCTCCGAAACACCGTCAGTTGAAGTCCACCCTGCAGAAACCAGTCGAAGGAGAAACGGATAAGCAAGAGACTCCTGCTGCCCAACCGCCACCGACCGCTGCCCAGCCGAAGGAAGGTATTCGCGTTGTGCAACGCCGAGGCGCGGGGTTGCGCCGTAGCAGTGTGGATGCCGGGCGCTCGATCTTCAGATATGATCCGTCCCGGGCGGCGCACTACCGTGTCATTGGACATTTCATCGAAAGGGCAGATAAGATCAAAGACGCTGATTTATCTGTGCGCGAGGCGCAGAAAGGTGACGCGGCACTGTTTGCGCTCTTAGAAAGAGTCAAACGCTAGGATGTACTCGGCAGGAAAGGATTTTTATGGCCATCAAATCAAAACTAACCTGTTTCAACGCACAGGAAAACAGTAACGTTACGTTGTTCGATACGGTGACGGTTGACGCCTACACGGACACGGGACATCAATATCTCGTGATTCCCTTGAAGCCGAAATCGGGGAAATCGCCTGCATACCAGATCCCGGCTGGCATTTTGAGACTTGCGCAGACAAAGCAGCAAAAGTGGCAGACGTCTGTTAAGTTCCCTTGGATTCGTTTCCGGCTCACTGCGATCCAGGAGGGTGCTGTCAAATCCCCCGTCCTGTTGGTCGCCTACGAAACGAATCTTTCCACGAACCGTGTTGGCACAAAACTCATTGAGGTGGACAGCGAAACAGCTAAGAAACTCGAGAGTGCCATCAACGATGTTTCACCCTACGCTGGTCAGCTTTTCGCGAACCTTGGATCCACTGAGGGTGATCGCAAAGTTACAGACGTCCTCATAACACTGATTGACAGCGAGAAGAACGAACGGCTAGATTTGCGGTTGCGGGTGAGTTGGTTCGACCCCGCCGCCCGGTCGAAGCCCACGCCCGTTGACTTGTTGGTTGATCTTGGCAATTCTCGTACGGCGGCAGCGCTGTTTGAGCCACCTATCGGAGGCGGGTTCGCCTTCGATTCCGGTACGAGTCTGCGCAATTATCTCAAGCCACTCTTTTCCATGGAACGCGAGGCGCGCGCCAAAGATGTTTTGTGCCGGGCAGAAGGCTCGAATTCTCCCCTCATTGACTCCTGGATCGCGTTACAAGAGCCGTTTTTCTCCGGACTAGAGTTCTGCGAAGGCGACGAGGCGTTGAAAACGTGCCTGACCGTTGATGCCGTCAATCAGTTTGCTGCGTTGGATGCATCTGGAGACATTAACGTGCTTGTACTGAACCGCGATGATGCCGGACAGAATTGGCTGCGTGTTCCACAGGTGTTTGTAGAGCTTTCTCCGTTACTTGTCGGTGCGCAGGCTGCGGAGACGCTTGATAACGCAAAGGGACGCTTGTCAGGGGGTGAGGAGTACCTCTTCCTCAGTTCCCCCAAACGTTACACCTGGGATAAGTCTGCGCGTCATTACAATTGGGTGATGGAGCGCAACCCTTGGAGTAAACCAACGCCGCAACACGACAGTCACGGCATGCTTGCCGGCAGTGTGTTGCGTTTCATGCGCCAGAACAGTGCGAATTGGGAGTTAACTAATCCTCCGAACGAATCGCCCGTGCTGATGGAGCGTCCTTTTTCTAAGCCGCCCTTGCCGCGGCATTCCCGCGCCAATATGCTCACACTTATGGTTTTGCACCTTATTGAAAGCGCTTGGCTGCAAATCGGTGCACAGGGGGGGAATCGTTATTTGCGCGACATCTGCGTTACTTATCCTTCCGGTTGGACGCCCGATGAATTGCAGGCCTACGTTGACCGTTGGCAGGAGGCTATCAACATCTTCGTCTTGAACCACCTGCGCAGGAACGATATCGCTCCCACGCTGCGGATGAATCTGGATGAAGCCATCGCCACTCAGATTCCACTGATTTACGAGGGGGTGCTTAACCAGTTCAAGAGTGTTGACTCCTGGATCGATCTTTACGGTAAGTATGTCCAGCCGTACGATCCGCTGGAAGATAGCGGAACGGACGAGGAACCGTGCAGCCCTCCGCGCAAGACTGTTAGAATCATGACGTTCGACATCGGTGGCGGCACGAGCGATGTGGCTATTGTCGAATACTCCAAGCGTGAAGATTCCGTCCAAGGTACCGCCAAGCTAGCATCAGATCTGCTTTTCCGTGATTCGTCCTACAATGCTGGTGATAGCGTCCTAAAGCGAGTTTTGGAGACGGTTTTAATTCCTCGCCTTAACCCGTTCGATTCGAAAAGGCAGGAGGCTGATTGTAATCGGTATCGGGAGTTTTGGCAGGCCGCTCGCAGCAAGGAACTACAGGCCAAGATCAGTTTCCTTGTGAGACGATTCCTAATCCCTCTTGCCAATACGATCTTCTCCAAAATCGCCTCCGAAAATCCAGTTGTAACGGAAAACGACATCAAGATTGATGAATCCACAATCAACACGCTGAACACCTGGTTTCGACAGCAGTTCCCCGACCGGACGGAAACGACTCCGCTTTTCAGTTCAAACTGGAAGCAGGAGCTGAATAAGGTTGTCAAGACCATCATTACCGATGATGTTCGGAAAATCGAAAGCGCATTTCAGGACGTGCTCGTAGGGGACATTAAGGGCATCGCGCAACATGCAAAGCGTTACGACATAGACCTGATCATTTTTTCCGGCAAACCTAGTGAAATGCCGTGTGTCCGCCGGATGATTGCAGACTTCATTCCTTTGCCGGAAAGCCGTCGTATCAACGTCAAGGGACTGCCCATCGGCAGGTGGTATCCATTCAAGGATTCTCATGATCGGATTGAAGATGCTAAAAACGTTAATTTGGTCGGCTTGGCACTCGAGTCGCTCGTGTGGCACGGAGACATCGACTCTTCACTCTCTATCACGCCCACCGAGACGCCCACAGCGCTCGAGTCTACACAGTGGATTATCACCAATAAAGATAAGAGCCAGCAGATGGCGCCAGAAGGTTCCCTGTTCGCAAACGGGCTGGTCGAGACGATCACCTTCGAACACCATCATCGAATCTGCCGCAGGTTCTCTGGTACACCAATTTCGAGCGCATCGCCGGTTTACCAGTTCTATGGCATTGTCAAAGACGGAATACCTGTTAAAACAAAGTACGAAGCGAAAATCGAGATTAACAAACAGGGGGCTATCCGCCTGCAACATGATACCGTCCGTCGGCTAGACAATCAGGCGATCACAGAGGACGAACGAAGCGAAATCGAATTGCGCCTCGTGATGATGGAATGTGAAGACTTTTGGATGGACAAGCCGGACTTCTCAATCAAGGGAGATAAATGATGGCATCCCGCGCTGACATCCACGCCCATCTGCAGGCCATCGGACAACTCGTAGAGCAGTTGTACGAAGCGCCGCCGAGTGACGGTGCATCACCGAGACAACCGTCAGACATCAATGACGCTGGATCTTCGGCGCGGGAAACGGAAAATGCCCGTCTGTGTGATGAGCTTGACGAGAGCCGGCAAGAGCAAGAGCGTTTAAGGCAACAAGCTGATGTCCTTGCGACCGAATGTGACCGATTGAAACAGCAACTTGGTGAAGCGGAAGTTGCTATGTATGGTCTCGCCAAAGAGAGCGAAGACTTTAAATCAAAGGCCGCCATGGCCGCAGCCGAGTGTGAACAACTCAAAGCTGACGTCGAATCTCTGTTGTCCAGAGAGGAAACCCTTGAAGCCGAAGTGGCCGGACTAAAAATGGACATGGCGGGCAACGAACTTTCGATCAACCAGCTTAAAACCGAAAAGGCCGACTTGGAGGCGGAGATCGAGCGGCAGAAGGGTGCTGTCAAACGCTCGTTGGGGCTGTTGCTGCCCGGATATGTGCTTGAGGAAAGCGGCGGTGTGTTTAAAAGTGTGTTCGCGGCATTGGAGACAGGCCGGTCGCAGGATATGACGGCTGGTGACTGTCGAAAGCTTTCGGCACTGCTGTTTTTCGGTGTGTTGCGAAGCACAATCGAGAGTGTCACAGGTCCTCTCACCTTTGAGAGCGGCAGTCAGGGAAAACGTATCCTCGACACGCTTCGCTCGCTCGGTGAATTTATCGCTCAATCAGTCGAAGATCCACAGCAAGCGGAAAAGAGCCTGGAGTTCTGGGCTGGCAAAGTTATTGCATCCAACGACATCCTGTCTGACGCTTTCGCAATTGAGGTGCCCTTTGTCGGTCAAGCGTTCAATAGTGCCGTGATGATGCCATCTGATCCCGATGCCTTTCTGTCCGAGGTCTCTGTTGTGCATGGCTGGGCGATTTTGACACCGGATCGCTCATCCGCCTTAGCTAAAGCGTTGGTGGAGTGACGGGAGGAACGACATGCCACTTATTCGAACAAACGACGGTTACTCGTCATATCGTTTTACGGGGCTCGACAAACGTAGCTTGCCGAAGTTTTTCGGCGCTGACGGACCGTTGCTTTGGGATATACAGTTTGTCAATTTTTTGAAACAGTTTCCCGCTGTCTGGCGCTTTTTCTGCGAAGTCCAATGGCGGGAGGAACTAGGCGAGATTCTCCTGTCGAAGCACGAGCCAAAGAGAGTTGGTTTTGATGCGGATTTGCAGCCGGTCTCAGAGGTTCG
>JGI24712J26585_10002095_pt1 | contig 16571 bp, 12 predicted proteins | sample BioPla3DNA2_FD_26585 | JGI IMG/M metagenome (IMG submission 26585) | reverse complement strand
AAACACACCTCACATTGTCTTAGAACCTAAATCCTCTGGAGTATGCCAGGCTTGTGGCAGCAGTCAAACAAATATCCATGATTACTATCAAAGATATATCTTAGATTTACCTATGTTAGGTAAGAATGTAATCATTGATGTAAAGGTCAGACGAGTGATTTGCAAATGCTGTAATCACAAAGGCGTAGAATTCATTAGCAGGCTTGCTAAAACTAAATACGCTCACAGCACAGTGCGAAAGGTAAAGGAAATAGTCAAAGACTGTCACAAAGACACTATCAAAGATGTATCCATACGCCATAAAGTGAATCAAGTAGCCGTAAAAGATATTCATAAAGAATATCTAATGAGTACTTAGGCTGGACGCTTTAGTTTAGGTAACTCCACTATTTTAGGTGTAGATGAGTTTTCTATAGCGAAGCATCACACTTATGCTACTGTAGTGGTTGATTTACAAACCTCCAGAGTCATCTTAGTAGGTAAAGCTAAAACGATATCTAAGCTTAATGAGTTCTTTAGACTATGTGGTGATGAAGGATGTAAGCAGATTGAGGCTGTTGCTATAGAACAGAGCGCAGGATTTGCCACCTGCTTTACAAAGCACCGTCCTAAGGCTTTTGTTGTATATGACCTGTTCCATATCATTTATAACTACGGCAGACTGTTTATCAGTGCCATCAGAATCAGACTCTCAAGCGATAAGAAAATCAAAGACGACAAAGACGGATACAGTTTACTTAAAAACTCACGCTTCCTTCTGTTAACAAGGAATTCTAGACTGTCAGCTAAAAGGAAAACGAAGCTTGATAAACTCATTGATTATTACCATGATTTATACGCAGCTAATGAGCTCAAGGAGCTTCTACCTGACGTATTTAATACCTGTTCAAAAGAAGACGCAGAAAAGTTATGGAATGAATGGTATGAGCTTGCAATAAGCTCTAAAGTTGAGGAAATAACTAGGTTTGCAGAAAATCAGAACAAACGCTACAAGGATTGCATTACCAATTCTGGCATATATCGCATTAGAACTAGTGTTCTAGAAGGCATTAACAACAAGATTAAGGTACTTAAGAGAATTGCTTTTGGTTTTAGAGATTTTGAATATTTCTTTTTGAGAATTAAGAGTGCTTTTAAAGGTAAAGCACTCACAGTTTAATATAAGCACTGGGTTAATATTGTGTAACCAAATCAGTGCTTACCACAGTTTTTCGGAAGACCCCTTTTAATTAGATATTGAAGATATCAAGCTCATCTGCATCTGATGAATCTTTCCAGGCTTTGTCGGCCTTTGCATCATCAGAGCGCTGCTTTTCGATATTATCAAAGTAATCATCAGCAGGTGGTACTACGTACTTACCTGTAAAGATTGAGGTTTCAAACTTGGTTAACTCAGGATTCTCCTCAGTTACGCTTGCCTCTAAATCTTCAATCTTCTGATAAATCAGAGCATCAGCTGAGATTTCCTTGCAGATCTCTTCATTGCTTCTGCCGTAAGCGATAAGCTCCTTAGAGGTTGGCATATCGATACCGTAGATGTTTGGATAGCAGATCTCAGGAGATGCTGAAGCAAAGAATACCTGCTTTGCACCTGCCTCACGAGCCATCTGCACAATCTGTAATGAAGTGGTACCACGTACGATTGAATCGTCAACTAGTAGTACGTTCTTACCTAAAAACTCTGCAGGAATTGGGTTTAACTTGTTACGTACTGACTTCTTACGCTGTTTCTGACCAGGCATAATGAAAGTACGGCCGATATATCTGTTCTTAACGAAGCCCTGACGGTATGGAACACCTAGTGTTCTTGCAATCTGAACTGCGATATCAACTGATGTATCAGGAATTGGAATTACTACATCAATCTTAAGATCTTTGTGCTCATTCTGGATCTGCTGAGCAAGCTTAGTTCCCATGCGAACACGAGTAGCATATACTGATGCGCCATCAATGATTGAATCAGGACGAGCAAAGTATACATACTCAAAGATACATGACTGCAGAGTTGGGTTCTTAGCACAGATCTTAGAGAATAACTTACCCTCTTTTGTGATCAGTAAGCATTCGCCTGGCTTTACATCACGCTCTAACTTGAAGCCTGAAACATCTAAAGCAACGCTCTCTGATGCAACCATGTACTCAACCTTGCCATCTTCGGTAGTCTTTGAGCCTAGAACCATAGGACGGATACCGCATGGATCTCTAAAAGCGATAAGACCTACACCTAATACAAGACTTACTACAGCGTAACCGCCTCTGATTTCCTCATAAACGCCTGATACTGCGTTGAAGATATCATCTTCAGTTGGAACATCGTGTTCAATATTTGAGATTTTCCAGGCTAGGATGTTTAAGAGTATTTCTGAATCGGATTGAGTGTTAACGTGACGGTGGGCTTTTTTGCATTTTTCTTTTAATTCTTTGGAATTGATAAGATTCCCGTTGTGGGCTAACGCAATACCGTATGGTGAGTTAACATAGAAAGGCTGTGCTTCAGCTGCTGATGAAGAGCCTGCTGTTGGGTAACGGCTATGGCCAATACCAATGTTGCCCTTTAAACGTAACATATGGCGCTGCTGAAATACTTCAGTTACCATGCCATTTGCTTTACGCTGATGGAAGTTATCATCCTCATCAACGGTTACGATGCCCGCAGCATCTTGTCCACGGTGTTGCAACACCTGTAATGAATTATAAAGTGGTAAATTGACAGGAGATGCTCCGACAATTCCAACAACACCACACATAGCTAAGCTCCAGTTTCTGCGGTTCCCACGTATGTAAAGAACCAATTTACAATAGGTAGTAAATCAGGTACAAATTGTGAATTTTTGTACCATGGATAATCTTGAATAAAGGTTATGATATGTAACGCGAATAAGAATTTTGCAAGGGCAAGAACAGCTGTAACAATCAGAATGCCTCGGGCAACACCAAAAGCAACACCTAAGANTCTGTCAAAACTTGATAGACCTGCTTTTTTAACAAGTGAGCTTACTGCGTTAGAGATAAAGCCTAAGACAACTAATGTGACAACAAACAGTACAATACATGAGATGACGTTGCGTGTCAGTTCGTCATTTGAAAAGGTTACATATGTTGATGCCATTGGGTAAAATTTGGATGAAACAATAAATGCAACAATCCAGGATAAAATTGAAGAGGCTTCTTTGATAAAGCCTCTGAAAATAGACATCACGGCAGAGATTGCCACGACGCCTATTATTACCCAATCAAGTGCTGTCAGCATTACTTGGTCTCTGCGTTAATTACTTCTAAGCCGCCTAAGTACTTACGTAATACCTTTGGCACGGTAACAGAACCATCAGCATTCTGATAATTCTCTAAAACAGCAACTAAGGTACGGCCTACAGCTAAACCAGAACCGTTTAGGGTATGAACTAGTTCTACCTTGCCATCCTTTCTACGTAGACGAGCCTGCATACGACGAGCCTGGAAGTCTACACAGTTTGAACATGATGAGATTTCTCTGTAGCAGTTCTGAGCTGGTAACCATACTTCGATGTCATAGGTCTTAGCTGAGCTAAAGCCCATATCACCAGTACATAAAGCTACAACATGGTAAGGGATCTCTAAAGCCTGTAATACAGCTTCTGCATCCTTTGTCAGATCCTCAAGTGCCTGCCATGAATCTTCAGGCTTTACAATCTGAACCATCTCAACCTTGTCGAACTGGTGCATTCTGATTAAGCCGCGGGTATCACGACCTGCTGAACCTGCCTCAGATCTGAAGCAAGGAGTATGAGCTGTAACCTTAATTGGAAGTTCCTGCTCAGGAATGATTTCACCACGAACCATGTTGGTTAGTGGAACCTCAGCAGTTGGAATTAAACAGAAGTGGTGATTTACACCATCACCATCACAGTCGCCATCTAGGTTGGTGTGGAATAGATCCTCAGCAAACTTAGGCATCTGACCTGTGCCGTATAATGAATCAAGATTTACAAGATATGGGGTATAAACTTCTGTATAGCCCTGCTCATAGTGTAAATCAAGCATTAACTGTACAAGAGCACGGTGTAACTTGCAGATAGGGCCTTTCATGAATGCAAAACGAGCGCCACTTACTTTACGGGCAGTCTCGAAATCTAGCATACCAAGACCTTCGCCAATTGCTACGTGATCTTTTACTTCAAAATCAAATGAACGAGGTGTGCCCCACTTTCTAACTTCTACGTTAGCACTCTCATCTGGGCCGATTGGGCATGACTCGTTAGGTAAATTTGGAACTGTAAGTGCAATGTCGTTAAGTTCTTTTAGAACCTCATCNTGCTTTGCCTTTACAGAAGCAAGCTCTTCACTGATCTTAGCAACCTGTGCCTTAATCTCAGTTACGTCCTGACCTGCTTTGATAGCTTGACCGATGCTCTTAGATAGGTTGTTTCTTTGAGCCTGTAAATCCTGAGTACGAGTCATTGTATCTTTACGTAATGACTCTAATTCGTTAATCTTTTGTACATCTAAAGTGTAGTTGCGNTGTGCTAGACGTTTTGCAGCCTCTTCAATGTCTGCACGCAAATATCTTGAATCAAGCATGAATAATTGCCATTTATTGAACAAAAATAATAAATCCCTGCTCTTTTTTGCTGAGCAGAATTTTCTACTTATTAATTTTAGCATATAGCCTATACAAAATTGAATTATATTTAATAAATATAAGAATTTGAAAACAAGCTATAGGCTTATAAATATGAAATGCTTTGTATTTTATTAGGTGACAATGATTTTACATGTAAATTATATTATTCANAAGTTACCTTTTTACCCCTAAATCCCTCAGGGTAGCGCTTATCCTGCTCGCGTCTGTCTCTCTCTTTTAAATACTCAACTTTTTTGGTGTAATTAAATTCCATGCCTCTATCAGATGGATGATAGTAAACGGTACCTGCAAGCTCCTCAGGAAAGAAACTCTCACCTGCAGCATATGCACCTTCATAATCATGCGCATAACGGTAGCCCTTTTTATATCCGAGTTTTTCTAAAAGCTTGGTTGGAGCATTTCTAAGATAGATAGGTACATCAAGACTGCCATTATTTTTAGCATCAGCTCTAGCATTGTTAAAGGCAGTATAAAGCATGTTGCTCTTTGGAGCTAAAGCGCAATACACCGCAGCCTCTGCAATTGCTCTTTCACCTTCAGCAGCACCTACTCTTTCAAAAATATCCCAGGCGTTTAAGGTAACTGTCATCGCTCTAGGATCGGCAAGACCTACATCCTCTGTTGCAATAGCAAGAAGACGTCTTGCTACATAAAGAGGATCGCCTCCTGCCTCAAGAATTCTTGAGTACCAGTACAAAGCAGCATCAGGACTGCTTCCTCGTACTGATTTATGAAAGGCTGATATCAACTCATAAAAAGCATCGCCGCCCTTATCATAGCTCATGAGTTTTCTGCCAGCTACAGCGCCTACCATGGCAAGAGTAATGATTTTGCCACCATTTTTATAGTCAGCAGCTAAATCTGATGACATCTCAAGTATGTTTAAAAGGAATCTGGCATCGCCTGCGGCTAGATCAACAATTGCCTTTTCAACTCCGTCAGCCAAATGAAGATTAAGCTTTTTAAGACCTCTTTGAGATGTCAGTGCGTAATTTAAAAGTTGTACAGACTCTTCTTCGCTTAATTTTTGTAGTACATAAACACGTGCTCTTGATAAAAGAGCTGAGTTTAGACTAAAGGATGGGTTTTCTGTTGTTGCACCGATAAAGGTGATGGTGCCGTTTTCAATATGTGGTAAAAAGGCATCCTGCTGTGATTTGTTAAAGCGGTGCACCTCATCCACAAAGACTAAGGTTTTAATACCGTTTTGCTTTCTTAAAACTGCTCTGTCTACTGCCTCACGGATATCTTTAACACCAGAGGTTACAGCAGGGATCTGCTCTACTACAGCATTACATGCTTTTGCAAACAGCAAGGCTAAGGTGGTCTTACCAACACCAGGTGGTCCCCATAAGATCATGGAGTAGCAGGTACCACGGTTTAACAGTGTTCTAAGTGGTTTGCCATCTCCTAAAAGATGGCTCTGACCTATGTATTCAGCAATTGATTGAGGACGAAGTCTTGATGCTAAAGGCGCAAACTCATCAGCTGAATTTACATCTTCATTAGTTTTTTCTTCGTCTTTCTTCTGCTGCTCATATGAAGCAAACAGATCAACCTGGCTATCGCTCATCGTCTATCTGAACATCCTGAGGAATAGTGTAATCAAAGACACTGTCACTTACGCTGTAGGTAATATCGGACAAGGCATAATGATTGGTGTTGCCATCTTTCATCAGAATATAAAGATCTTTAATTGCATCATTTGCAACTACAATCTTAATTGAGCGAACCTCACCAACACTCTTTGGTGTAAGTGTATANGTATCACCACNTGCCTTTACAGTATATTTACCCCANATTTCAGAGCTTTTGCTTGTAAGCAGCATGAATGGAGAGGTGTATAAATTCTTTTTTGAGAAGATGCTTACTTGATTTACAAAAGGATCGTAATAAAGTACATCATTGCCTTTGGTAAATAAAACCTGCTCATCTGGAGATAAGGTGTGTAGCATCAGTCTGTCAGGTCTTTTTAAAGCAAGGGTACCGCTTGATTTTGCTACTTCCTTGCCATCGCTTCTTTTAACGTCCTGATTAAAGCTTGATTTAAAAGCTTCCTGCTTGAAAATAATCTTCTGAAGACTTGTTACATCATCAGCAATTGCACCAAAGCTTGTAAGTGCTAAAGCTAAAGTTAATCCCTTTAAAAGCTTAATCATATCTATTCCTCAAAGCCTGCTTTAAAAAGCCAGGCCCTTGCTGTCAATTACACCTTCTTTCTGTAACTGACGATGGATCTTGTTTGCTCTGTTAAAGCCGATACCAAAAGCAGTCTGGATTTCAGACTTTGATAAAGCCTTTGGATTGCCGTTTGAATCCTTTAATGACTTTGCATAAGCTGCAACTTCATCAAATAAGGCATCTAATGCAACTCCAGGTCCGCCACTGCTGCCTTGTGAACCTTCATCTTCAGATTCAATCTCGGTTACCCCATCTACATACTCAGGCTCACCGTATCTGTCAATCCATGATTGAACCACATTGTGAACATCACCGTTGCTTGTATATGGGCCCTGAGCTCTAAATGAATTATTGTTGTTTACAGCCTGGAAACGTACGAACATATCACCGTAACCTAGCAGGTTTTCAGCACCATTCTCATCAAGAATAACTCTTGAGTCCTGAGCATTCTGTACGGTATAGGCAATCTTTGATGGGAAGTTTGCCTTAATAACACCTGTTACCACCTGCGCTCTTGGAGTCTGTGTTGCAAGTACAAGATGGATACCGGCAGCACGTGCCTTCTGTGCTAAACGGGCTACACGGGCATCTGCTCTCTTTTGTGGAGGAAGATCCTGAGATGCTGCCATTAAATCAGCAAACTCATCGATAACCACAACGATATAAGGTAGTGGTTTTAACTCAGCAGGCATACCGCCCATATCAGCAGACCACATAGGATCGTATACAACCTTACCCTGAGCATTCTGCTCACGGATATAGTCGTTACACTGAATAATATTCTGAGTATGTAACAATGATAATAACTTGTAACGACGCTCNTGCTCCTTNATAAGCCAGGTTAAAGCAGCGTTTGCAGTCTCTGGATCGGTAATGATTGGAGACAGAAGATGTGGCAGACCATAGTACTGAGAGAACTCTACAGTCTTAGGATCAACTAAAAGTAAACGAAGTTCAGCAGGTGATCTTGATAATAGTAAAGATACCAGCATTGAGTTAACACCTGCAGACTTACCAGAACCTGTAGTACCACCAATCAGAAGATGAGGAGCCTTTGCAAGATCAACTACAACAGGATTACCTACGATATCAACTCCAAGGCATAATGGAAGTTTTGCATTTGAATTTACAAACTCATCGCTCTCTACAACGTCAGCTAAGTTAATAAGCTTACGCTTGGTATTTGGTACTTCAATACCTAAATATGGAGTGCCTGGGATTGCAGGAATAACGTTGATCTTGTTGGTCATAAGATAACGCTCAAGATCAGTTGTTGATGATGAGATCTGACTTGACTTAACACCAGGCTCTAAAAGAATATCAAAACGGGTGATAACAGGACCGCTTACGTAGGTTGCAACAGAGCCTTTTAATGAGAAGTCTCTCATGTAACGGTTAATGGTCTCTTTCTTGTCTTCAATTTCCTGAAGATCAATATCATCCTGTGCATTAGAAGGAGTTAAAAGATCAAAGCTTGGTCTCCACTCATCATAATGAGTCTTAGGACAGGTTTCTGTAGCACGTGCATAGTGAATCTTTACAGTACCAGATGAATTGCGTGTTACAACCTGTGAGCTCTGATTTGGCATAGCACCGGTACTGCCGCCGATACCTGCAAAGCTGCTTCTTTGAGCATATGGATTTGTTACCTGAGCACTCTCAGATTTAGTGTTTACCGNCTCATCTTTTGAGCTTAAATCATTAACGTTGATGTTATGGTTGATTGATTGCTCATATGAGTAATTAGAGTTGCTTTCTTCATTCTTTAGAGAATCAACCTCTGAAATGTTGTGATTAAATGGCTCTGACTGGGAAGGAGTCTTCTCTAAGATAGAGTTATCTGATGACTGAGGATATACACTCTCAGATGACTTATTCTCATAATGAGATGGTGCAGGTGTAACAATAGGAGCACTTTGTGTGTGATTATCAGTGCTCTGATTATCTGAATTTACCTGAGCACCATTGATACCGCGTGAGAACTTCTCTTTTGTAAGCTGAGACTCTTTAATAGGATCACCTGATGCAGGCTTTAGCTTATCCTCATCATGATTTGATGGAATAAATGCTGAGGTTAAAGAGCCGATATTAAAGCCTTTTTTCTCATCTGATTTCATTAAATCAGCAAAGCTAATCACGTTCTCTTCACTTACATCCTGATTAGGGAACATGGAGTTTCTAGTAGTTGTTGCCTTATAAGCATCATCAGCAGCCTTAAGTGGACTACCCTTAGTTACGATAGTAGATACCTGCTCAGGCTGTGTAAACTGACCTGATACATTATCCCCATCCTGCTTTACCTGTACATTCTTCTGTAAAGGCTCAGCATAGGTACGAGTAATTACAGTACTTACCTCTGGCTGAATTAAAGGATTACCAATTCTCTCAAGTGGAGGCAGATGATCAGCACCTGCCTTATAAATAACCTTCTCTTCTTTTTGCTCTACAGGAGTAGTCTTTTGCAGTGACTCATCTGAATTTGAGAAAACAACTCTGGTTACTATAGACTTTTTAACTACATTACCATTTGCATCTGTTGCATGTGGTGTGTCCTTGTCATAGTCATACTTAGGAGCTGTAGCTTCCTTACCGTTTGCATAGGCAAGTCCGTTGATATAGGTTGTAGGCCCCTCTGATTTAACCTCATCAGATACCTGTGCTCTGCCAGATGCTGCAGTTTCCCTACCCTGCATTGAGGATGATGAATCTGCATAGCTGCCATAGGCTGGAGTTGAGATCTCAGGTGCTGTAAATGGAACATTACTGCGACTGAATAATGGAGACTTACTCTGATGTAGTGAACTTCCAGGAGCTGGACCGAAATTAGGCTCGATTCTATGGTTTAAATCTTTGCTCTGAGGATGAATTCCTGCGTGCATTGGTGTTTCTTTAAACCGCTTGGTATCAAGCTTACGCTCTGTTGGAACACCGCCGAAATTATCAAAACTGCTGCTGTAAAGGCCAGATCTTGGATTAGGCATTTTAACCTGTGGNTCAACAGCCTTAGGTGCAGTGCTCTTTACAGGCTGCTCTTTTNCAGCTTTTACATCAACAGGATCATGACTTGCCACACGCTGTGGATATAACTCATCAACTTCAGGCTCCATTGAGTTACTGCCTGCATCAAATGGACTTGGTGAGTTGATATCAACNTCTTCCATCGCTTCAGGTTCCTGATAAGTTTCTTTTTTGCTGATACCGCGTGCTTTATCAATTAAATCTGAAATTAAATTGCCTATGGCATCGCAAAACCAGATTGGACCGTGTGCTGCAAATAAAAAGATACCTACAAAAGTTACAGCAATTGGAATTAAAGTACCGATAAANCCAGGTAAAAGATGTGAAATCTGAATATTAAAGAAATCACCTAAAATGCCACCAGCACCAACATGNGAGCCTTTAGATAAAGCTGAGAATAAAGAGCATAAACCAAGAATTAAAAGGTTACAGCCTAAAATAAAGATACCNACTAAAAAGAAATCAACNTGCTTTAAAAGCTGCTTTTTTAAAAAGAGTTTGTAGCCTAGGTAAANTAATACNAGAGGCATCAGATAGGTAACATTACCAAAGTACTCAAATAACTTTGCAATCATGCCATCATGAACAGGAGTAATGCCGTTTGCAGAGGTTGATAAGAGTTCTCCGGACATGGCTTTGCTTGCTCGGATATTAGATATCTTTAAGAATACAATGCAGACAACACTGATAAGGCAAGTAACAGCAAACAGAACCTTATAGAAAAGNCCTACTCCTTGACCTGGTGCCACTCTTTGAGTTGGGCGAAATGGCATTTGGATCCTCCAAACAATCTTTGTTAGCAGTAATTTATTATTTTAATTGATTTTTAACTTGGCAATTCACACNTAAAATTCAAATAATGTTAACATCAAATAGACNGTCTAGCAATTTAAACAAACCTATATTTGCTCTTATCTCACAACAAAAATAGATTAGAATATACGCATTCAAAATTAAAGAGAATTATCATGATCAATATCGTTTTATACAGACCTGAAATGCCATCTAATGCAGGTAATATCATCCGTCTTAGCGTAAACTGCGGCGCAAAACTTCACTTTATAAGACCACTAGGTTTCTATCTTGATAATGAAAGACTGATGAGAGCAGGTCTTGATTACCATGAGCTTTGCAATCTGACTGTTCATGACAGTTTTGAAGCTTTCTTAGAAAAGCAAAAGCCAAAGCGTCTTATTGCCTCAACATCAAAAGCACACCTCTCTCACGTACAGTTTAAGTTTGAAGATGGCGACTACATTATCTTCGGTCGTGAAAAGGAAGGCTTATCTGATGAGGTGTACGATGCAGTACCTCAGGAGCACAGAATCAAGATCCCAATGGCGCCAAACAGCAGATGTCTGAATCTTTCAAATTCAGTTGCAGTAGTTGCTTATGAAGCATGGCGTCAGCTAGGCTTTGAAAATGCAATAATTTAGCTTTAGTCTTAATTTTTTCTATATTTCTGCTATTATATTCAATCGTTTTATTGATTTGTATGTTTGTTTGGTCGAGGGTTAACAATTGCTAGAATTACTAATGGGTTTCTTTTCTCAGTACGGTTATGCTGCTGTATTTTTAGCACTTCTCCTTTGCGGACTTGGCGTGCCTGTACCTGAGGATATCACTTTAGTATCAGGTGGTGTAATTTCAGGTCTTGATGCCGGTATCGACCCACATATCATGCTTGCAGTAGGTCTTGCTGGTGTTCTCTTTGGTGACAGCACCATGTTCCTTGCAGGAAGAATTTTCGGTTACCGTATCCAGAAGATTAAAACCTTCAGAAAGATTGTAACTCCTCAAAGATTCTCTTTAATTCAGCGNAAGTTTGAAAAATACGGTTTAGGCCTTTTATTTGTCGCAAGATTCCTTCCAGGACTTCGCTCCCCTATCTACCTTGTAGCAGGTATGAGTCATCGTATCTCCTATATTACCTTCATTATAATGGATGGTTTAGCAGCCGTGATCTCAGTACCTGTATGGGTATACCTAGGCTACTTCTTTGCTCATAACCTAGATCTTTTAATGACCTACGTTCACGACGTACAGAGCATCATCTATCTTGCTTTAGGNCTTTTGGTTCTGGTTATCGGCTTTATCTATNTAAAGAAGAAATTCCACTCTAAGTTAANTTCAGTAACTAAAGACGACGATTCAGAATAAAGTCGANTAATCATTTAGTTTACTTTAAAAATTTCGTAAAAAAAGATAAAATAAANNAGTCAAAGCAGCGAAAGCTGCTTAATTTTTAACTTTTCTATACGGAATCAAAATGGATTCGCTTACACAAATAATTGTCAACATCAATTCCATTCTCTGGGGACCATGGTGTCTAATTCCTGTTTTAGTTGGCGCAGGTATCTTCTTTTCCATAAAGCTTCGCTTTGTGCAGATTAGACAGTTCAGCCGTGCATTAAAGCACGTATTCGGCGGTCTTTCATTTAACGGTGAAAAAGCAGGCTCTCATGGAATGACCTCATTCCAGTCACTTGCAACTGCNATTGCAGCTCAGGTAGGTACAGGTAACCTTGCTGGTGTGGCAACAGCTATGGCTATGGGTGGTCCTGGTGCTATCTTCTGGATGTGGCTTGCAGCTTTCTTTGGTATGGCAACCATCTTCTCTGAGGCAGTTCTAGCTCAGTTATACCGCTCTAAAGACGAGCAGGGACATATCACAGGCGGTCCAGCCTACTACATTACCTATGGTCTTGGCAGTAAGCCAATGGCNGCAATCTTCTCAGTACTGATTATTGTAGCTTTAGGCTTTATCGGTAACATGGTGCAGGCAAACTCCATTTCTACAGCATTCTCATCAGCTTTTGGCGTTCCTACATCTGCATCAGGTCTGTTTATCATTCTACTAGCAGGCTTCATCTTCATCGGTGGCATCAAGCGTATTGCAGGCTTTGCTGAGAAAATGGTTCCAATTATGGCTCTTGTATATGTACTAGGTGCCATTTACATTATGTGTCTGTACGGTACACACATCTTCCCAACCCTAAAGTCAATNTTCGTAGGTGCATTTGATCCTAGCGCAGCAACCGGCGGTGTTATCGGTGCAAGCGTAAAAGAGGCTATCCGTTATGGTGTTGCTCGTGGTCTGTTCTCAAATGAAGCTGGTATGGGTTCTACTCCACATGCTCATGCTATTGCCCGTGTAAAGCATCCTGTAGAGCAGGGTTTAGCAGCTGTTGTAGGTTTATTTATCGATACATTTATCGTGCTTACAGCTACAGCACTTGTAATTTTAGTTACAGGAAGCTTAGATGGTACTACTACAGGTATTGAGCTTACACAAAGTGCCTTCGTTAAGGGAATGGGNCCTGCTGGAGCTGGATTTGTGGCTTTATGTCTNTTCTTTGCTGCCTTTACCACCATCATCGGCTGGTATTTCTTTGCAGTTCAGAACGTAAAGTTTATCTTTGGCTATAAGTTTATCAACATCTTCTCAGTTATCGTTTTNTGCTTCTTAATGACAGGTTCATTATTAAAGGTAAACCTGGTATGGGAGCTTGCTGATATGTTCAATGGCCTTATGGTTATTCCAAATATCATCGCTGTTATAGGTCTTTACAAACTTGTATCAAGAGCNTTAGCTGATTACGAGGGAAAGTTTATAAAACACGAAAAACCATTATTTGGACCATCAGAGCGGCTTACAGGCAGAATGGCTAAGATAAACACAGCTCACAGAAAGAAAGTGGCTGATTATCGAAANAGAACTAAAGATCAGTAAGATTTGATTTGANTTTGATTAAATATCCTCGCAAGGCGAGGATATTTTTTTAGATGTGTTTAAGCATCTGAAGATGAGCAAAAGGTATAGTTGCCATCACCTTGTGAACTTAAGATAAGATCATGCTTTTTAATCAGACTTGATCTGTGACCAACGCTTAGCACAATAGATGTCTTTAGATTCTCTTTAATGAGGTTATAGGCAAGATCTTCATTTGACTCATCTAAAGCAGAGCTTGCCTCATCCATAATCAGCAGCTTNGGCTTAATAATAAGAGCTCGAATAATTGCAATTCTCTGCTGCTCACCTAAAGAAAGCATGGTTGAGTAGTTATCCTCAATATCAAGACTCTCAAGTAAATGAGATAATCCTAATTTCTCAAAATAACTTTCCACAAGACCTGAATTGTCTGATGCATGAGGATAACAGGCTGCCTGTCTTAGCGTACCCTGTGGCAGATATGGTCTTTGAGATAAAAAGAGACTCTCACCTGTATCAGGAACAGTGATACTACCATGAGCATGAGGCCATAAACCTGCGATGGTCTTAATAAGTGTTGATTTACCACAGCCAGATGGACCACGAACTAATAGTGACTGACCATCAGATAGAGCNAAGTTTAAATTCTTCCATAAAATCTCGTGATTTGGATTTTCTACATTTAAACTCTCAACTTTAAAGGATGCTCCTTCCTTTTGAGGTTTTAAGCATTCAATCTGAGTACTTGAATCCATTGAATCAAAGAAAAGTGCAAGACGGTCAATTACAGCCTTGTAGCTTGCCCATGTTGAGAAACGGCTTATCACAGTAGACAGTGCATCCTGAACTCTGCCAAAGGCAGATGAGATCTGCATGATACTGCCCATGGTAATTACTTTAGCAAAGTACATAGGAGCTGCAATAAGTATTGGAAAGATAACTGCAGTCTGNGCATAACCTAAAGTAAAGAAACCTAATCTTTTTTCTCTTTTAATTAACTGCACATAGTTTTTTACAACGCTAAAGAAGCGGCATCTTAAACTCTGCTCTTCTTCAACCTGTCCACTGTAAAGAGAGATAGACTCACTGTTTTCACGAACGCGAATTAGAGANAAACGAAAATCAGCTTCATAGCGCTGCTGTCTGAAGTTTAGCTTTACAAGTGGTTTACCGATATAGAAGGTAATCAGTGTACCTACAAGAGCATAGGCTATTGCAAGGTATAACATATAGCCATCTGGAAGATGCAGTACATAATCATTCCATAAGGTCATATCTACGCTATAGGATAAATCCCAGAGCACAACACCAAAGGTTGCAAGCATAGCCAAATCAGATGCTGTACCTATGATTAGTGAAATAGATAGGGTACAAAGCTTCCTAAGTCCTCACTGATACGCTGATCAGGGTTTTCTGTTTTCTTATCTTCAAGCTGCATTTTGTAATAGACGCTATCGCCTAAATAATCATGCATAACTTTACCTGTAAACCACTTACGCCAGTTTATAGACAGCTGTGATCTTAGATAAGAGTTATAAACAGAAACCACAACATGGATGGTAGCAAGGATTGCAAACATCATCAGCTGGTACTTAAAGCCTTTAAGATCATAGTTCTGAACTGTATCCCAGAACTCCTTGTACCAGGTGTTAAACACTTTAGCAAGATAGATTGCACCAGAGGTTAATATCACAATAAGAGATAATAAAAACCAGGAGAAAAGACTGTCTTTTGAGGTCCAGTAAAACTTAATCATTTTTAGGCAGACTTTAATGGATACCTTTAATGGCAGGCTGTCTGCACCATGATATTTAGCTCTTAAAGATTCACCGTTACTCTCGTCTTTGAAGATTGAAAGCTTGAACATAAAACCTACTTTAAGAATTTATTAACTAAAAAAGGCCACGCCATCTTCATCATTAGTCTTTGTGATTACATCAGCAGCTTCCTTTAAGATTTCAAAACCGTTTGCATAGCAACACCAAGACCTGCAGCTTCAATCATCGCCAGATCGTTTTCTGCATCGCCAAAGGCCATAGAGTTTTCAATACCATAGCCTAAAGCCTTGCAAAGATGCTCAAGACCGGTGCCTTTAGTTGCATGGTTTGGAATAAATTCAAGGAAGTGTTTTTCAGAGCGAACAATACCAAAGAAGTCTTTAAACTCCTGAGGAATTAAAGGTCTTAAAGCCTCAAGCTTCTCTGCCTCACCTACAATCAGGATCTTAAAGAACTCAGCATCATCTGCTACCTTGGTAAAATCGATAGCTTTAAAACCTACAAAGGCATTATCAATTTCCTTTTGGGTAAAAGGATTATGATCTTCAATTAAAAGACCGTCTGTAACTGAGTATGCGTGTACCTTACAGCCATGCTCATGAGCAAAGTGAGTAAGTTTTCTAATCATAGGACCTTTTACAATGTCNTTGCATACCATAGGAAAACCAATGTGGTGGTCGTGCTTTACGTACTCTGATAAACGCACAACACCTGCACCGTTAAAGCATACAGCATAAGAGTCGTCATTTAGGCAACCTAATGCCTTCATAAACTTTACAGCACTCTTTGGGTGACGCCTGTAGCAATGGCAATTGAAATTCCCTGCTTCTGAGCCTTTTGAAGGGTATCGATAGTAAACTGACTTATGCTCTTATCTGAGCGTAATAAAGTATCATCAAGATCTAAAGCGATTACTTTATATTTATCATATTCTATTGGAAGGTTTTCTAAGGTGTATTTAGCCACAAAAAGCTCCTTTTATCTATTATCGTTTCTTCTCATTATACTAAATGAAAAATAGTAAAAAATGAGCAAAAATAAAAAAGCCCCCATTTTAAAAGTGGAGGCTTGAAAAATCTTTAAAAGATGATTAGTACAGCTTGGTACATACTGACACTGTATCTGATACTACCTGACCTACTTTAGCAAAGTGACACTCGTATGAATGGCCCTGCTCATCACGCATCTTGAAACGACCGTTGTAAGTCTTTGTAGGATTGGTCTTGAATGCAGTCCCCTCATCCTCTGGTGAGAAGATGAT
>JGI24712J26585_10002093_pt1 | contig 16579 bp, 11 predicted proteins | sample BioPla3DNA2_FD_26585 | JGI IMG/M metagenome (IMG submission 26585) | reverse complement strand
TATTGCTTCTTCAAAGTTTCCTGATATTCCTGCCATAGCTGCTAAAAAAAGATTACCAAAACTTTGATTTTTTAATCTACCATCTTTAAATCTATATTGTAACAACTCCTCCATGACTGGCTCTGTATCTGCTAAAGCTAACAAGCAATTTCGAATATCACCTGGAGGAAGCATTCCTAAGTCCTCTCTTAAATCACCTGATCCTCCACCATTGTCTCCAACTGTTACAATTGCAGTAATATTGGAAGTATAATATTTTAGTCCCCTAAGCATAGTTGACAGTCCTGTTCCTCCACCTATTACCACAATCTTAGGACCTTTTACTAATAACCTTTTTTCCCCAATTAAGCTTTCTATTTTTTTGCTGTCTAATGATACTTTCACATATCCTGTATTTACTAAAACTATAACTGATTTCATTACTTCTGTTATAGCTAAATATATTACAAATATACCTGTTAAGTTTAAAAAAATATAAAATACCTTATAATAAATATCATAAACTCTTTTTGTTACTAATTCAGTAAACCCAAATGCTATTAATAGTATTCCTAAAATACCAAAAGCTATCCATCTCTTTACTTTTATACCAGGCTTCAACCAATCCATTATCTTCATAGTTTTCTTACTCCTTTATGGAGATCTTCACTAATATCTCTATGCTCTATTCTTGAATTAAAATTATCTTTTAATAATCTTTCATGTAATTCATTTGCAATTGCTACAGAACGATGTCTTCCTCCTGTACAACCAATTGAAATAATTAATTGTCTTTTTCCTTCTTTTATGTAATTAGGAATTAGAAATTTTAGCATATCTTCTAACTTATCTATAAAGCCAACAGTTTCTATTTGATCAAGTACATATTTTTTAACTGGTTCATCAGCTCCTGAAAATTGCTTTAATTCTGGAATATAAAACGGATTAGGGATAAATCGAACATCAAAAACCAAATCAGAATCTACTGGAATTCCATATTTAAACCCAAAGCTTAATATAGTAATTGATAATTGCTTTTCTGGTGCAATGTTTTCACCATAATACTCATTTAACTTTTCTCTTAAATCTCTTATTTTATATTTTGTTGTATCTATTATTATATCAGCTCTATCTTTAACTTCCCTTAGTCTTTTTCTTTCTTCATTTATTCCATTAATTACTCTTCCTTCATGTGCTAAAGGATGGCTTCTTCTTGCCTCTTTAAATCTTTTTACAAGTACCTCATCCGATGAATCTAAAAATAAAATTTCATATTTAAATTCATTGTGCTTTAAGAATAATAAAGATTCAAATAAGTCGTCAAAAAATACTCCGCCTCGTATATCTATAACTAAAGCTACCTTTTCAATTTTCCCATTATTACATGCTTCTGCAAATTTAGGTATCAATTTTGGTGGCAAATTATCTACACAAAAATAACCCATATCTTCTAACGTTCTAGTTGTTTCTGTTTTACCCGCTCCTGATAGCCCAGTAACTATTATAAACCTCATAATTATCCTCCTAGTCATTGCTTTAATTATAAATTTATTATAACATATTATTATTTTTCTATATTATCAGAATGTAAAAAAATCTCCTAAAGAATAAAAAAAAGCCTGAATTTACAGACTTTTTATTTATCTTCTCCAAGTATTCTAACTTCTGGGGTTAATTCTACTCCGAACTTACTTTTTACTTTCTTTTGGACATATTTTATTAAATCCAAAACATCTTTAGCGGTAGCATTATCTTTATTAATAATAAACCCAGAATGTTTCTCAGATACTGCTGCTCCACCGATTTGATATCCCTTTAACCCAGAATCCTCAATTAATTTTCCAGCAAAATATCCTTCTGGTCTTTTAAATGTGCTTCCTGCAGATGGATATTCTAAAGGTTGTTTTGATTCTCTCTTTTCTGTTAATTCTTTTATTCTACTTTCAATCTTTCCTTTATCTCCAGGAGTTAATTTAAAAGTAGCACTTATTACTATATATTTCTCATCTTTTATATTTGAAGTTCTATAACCTAATTTAATTTCGTCTCCACGTAAAACCTTATAGTTACCCTCTTTATCAATAACTTCTATTTCTTTTACTACATTTTTTATTTCACCATCATATGCTCCAGCATTCATAAAAACAGCACCACCTACTGATCCTGGAATGCCGCAGGCAAATTCAAAACCTGTTAATGAATTTTCCAAAGCAAATTCTGAAACATCCTTTAATAATACTCCTGCACCTGCTTTTATGCTGTCGCCATTAATCTCTAATTTGTTTAAAGCACATAATTTTATTACTATTCCCCTTATACCCCCATCTTTTACAAGAAGATTGGACCCATTTCCTATTACAATATATGGAATGTTATTTTCTCTACATATCCTAATAGTTTTAATTATTTGTTCACTTTTTGAGGGATTCAATAAAATATCTACCGGACCTCCGACTTTAAAATATATATGCTCTTTCATTAATGAATTTATCATTATTTCATCTTTTGAATATATATCTATAAATAAATCCTTATATTTTAAATATTGATTCATCTTAAACTCCCAACCTCACGTAATTAGTATTTAATATTTTTCATTTCATCTAAATAGTATAGTTTATATTTAGGTAATAAACAAGGATTATTACTATATTATATTTCCCAATTTTATTTTGTTACCATTTTAAAATAATTAAAAACACTTTCAGCGCTTTTCTTATCCATACCCTTTACAGCTCTTAATTCTTCAAGAGTTGCACTTTTTATATTTTCCAAGCCTCCGAAATGAGATAATAATAACATTCTTCTCTTTTGACCTATATTAGGTATATCATCTAATACAGAATGCAAAGTTCTTTTATCCCTTAAAACACGATGATATGTAATTGCAAATCTATGGACTTCATCTTGAATTCTTGTAATAAGCATCATTAAGTTGCTATTCCTACCTATCATTATTTCTTCATTATTAAATATTATTCCTCTTGTTTTATGTTTATCATCTTTTACAAGTCCACAAACAGGTATATCTATATTTAATTCTTCAAGGACCTGAAGTGCTATATTTATTTGCCCTTTACCACCATCCATCATAATTAAATCTGGGAATATATAAAATTTACCTTTTCCAACATCTAATTCACTATCTTGTAGTTTTTTTGTTTCTTCTAATCCTCTTTTAAAACGCCTTGTTAATATTTCTCTCATACTACTATAATCGTCTGCACCCTTAACAGTCTTTATTTTGAATTTCCTATAATCACTATTTTTTGCTTTTCCTTCTTCAAAAACTATCATGGTACCAACTGAATCTACTCCTTGAATATTAGATATATCATAAGCTTCTATTCTAAATGGAATATCGTCTAGATTAAGAGCTTCTCTAAGTTCCTCTAAAGACTTTTGATTTTCAGCTTTATCTTTAAGTATTTTAGTTTTAAACTGTTCTAATGTTAATTTTGCATTTTCACTTACCATATCTAACAATCTTAATTTTTCACCTTTTTGAGGAATTTTTATAAATACCTTTGAGTCTCTTTTTATTGATAAGAATTCTTCTAAAACATTTATATCTTCTACTTTAGGTACATAAATTGTTTTCCCAATTTTAGCAGTTCCACTGTAGAAATTAATTATGAATTGAGATAATACTATTTCATCACATTCATTTACTGCATTTTCAATTATAAAATGCTCCCTACCAGTAATTTTCCCATTCCTCATAAAGAATATTTGAACACAAGCATCTTTTTCATCTTTATATAAATTTATATAATCCTCATCGTTGTCAGTAACTTTAAAAATTTTCTGTTTTTCAGTTAAGCTTTCTATTGCTATAATTTTATCTCTTATACTTGCAGCCTTTTCAAAGTTTAATTTGCTAGACTCCTGCTCCATTTCCATTTTTAAATCCCCTAAGATTTTCTTATCTGTACCACTTAATATTTCAATAACCTCATTAATTATTCTTCCATATTCTAATTTGCTTACTAAACCACCACAAGGTGCATTGCACTTTTTAATATGATAGTTTAAACACGGCCTAGTAATTTCACCGCCTTCTTCAATTTTCCTTTTACATGTTCTTATTGGATATATTTTGTTTATTAAGTTAATAGTTTCATGTACTGCAGATACATTAGTATATGGTCCAAAATATTTATTTCCATCCTTAATAAAATTCCTTGTAACATATACTCTTGGAAAATCTTCTTTTGTAGTAATCTTTATAAAAGGATAAAATTTATCATCTTTTAAAGCAATATTATATTTTGGACTATATTTTTTTATTAAATTACATTCTAAAATTAATGCTTCCATCTCTGAATCTGTAACAATGTATTCAAATTCAGCAATATTTTTTACCATGGATTTTACTTTATCAGAGTGATTTTTAGAATTTTGAAAATACTGCCTTACTCTATTTTTAAGTATTTTTGCTTTACCAACATAAATTATTTCACCTAAATTATTTTTCATTAAATATACTCCAGGTTTATCAGGGAGTATTTTTAATTGATGTTCAAAATCAAAAATATTCCTTTCCTCCTTGTTCACTATATAATAAAGTTTTGTGTTCACTTAAAGCCTATAGCTAGAGAACACAAAACTTTTATAATTCAACTTTTTTTATTTACTTACAGCAGCTTTCATTATCTCAGCTGCAACTGGTGCTGCTGCTTTTGCACCAAAACCACCGTTTTCCACTATTACTGCTACTGCCACAACCGGATTATCTGCTGGGGCAAATCCAATAAACCATGAATGTGGTGTTGCTTCATTACCATTTTCATCTAAATGGTCAGCTGTTCCTGTTTTTCCTGCTGCATCTAAGCCATTAAAAAAATACATACTACTACTGCTACTAACTAGATTCTTCATAAAATCTTTTATTGTTAATGCATCTGTAGAATTTAAAACCGTCTTATATTTTTCTGGCTCTATATTTTTAACTATATTCCCATTCATATCAATAACTTGATTTACCAATCTTGGCTTCATCATTACACCATCATTAGCAATTGTTGATGCAACTAATGCCATTTGCATAGGAGTTGCAACAATACTACTTTGCCCTATACCTGATTGTGCAATCATTCCCTCTTCATAGCTTTCTAACTTTGGAAATTGACTTTGAGATATTGTAAATCCATCAGAAGGTATTGTCTTATTAAATCCAAAATCTTCAGCTGTTGATTTTAGTTTGTCATTACCAAGTTCCCCTGCCAAAGTACCAAATACAACATTACTTGATACAGCAAAGGCAGTTTTTAAATTTAAAGATCCATAAGCTGCTCCGCCAGCATTAGATAATGAATATGAACTATTAAATACTAATTTTCCATTATCAGTAAAAGTTCTATTTAAAACTCCTGGCATATTTTCAAGTGCACTTGCAGTAGTAATTGTTTTAAATGTAGAACCTGGAGGATATTTTCCTGATATTGCCCTATTTAATAACGAATTATTTTTATCATTTCCAGAGTTTGCTGCTGCCATAACAGAATCAAGATCATTTGCGTTAAAAGTAGGTTTTGAAACCATTGCTAAAACTTCTCCTGTCTTTGGGTTCAATGCAACTGCTGCTCCCTTCCTCTGTCCAAGTGCATTATAAGCAGCTTGTTGAACATTTTTGTTTAAAGTAGTTTTTATGCCATTTCCTATCTTTTCTTCTTCTTCTCCTCTTGATAAAAATCCTTGTTTTAATTTATCAAAATCTAAATCATTTAAAAAGCTTCTTATGTTAGTTCCCACACTACTATAAGTTGATAATTCTGTATCATAACTTTCTTCAAGACCTGTTAATCCATATTTGTTACTTATATATCCAAGAGCATGGCAATATAAATCCCCATCTACATAGCTTCTTGATTGAGTTAAAACAGTTTCCCTTTTACTTTGTGTAAGAACATTTCCATCTCTATCATAAATAGGCCCTCTTAATATTTCATTTCTTTTAGCCCATAATCTCCTGTTTCCCTGGTCTGCAGCTATATCTGGAGCTTTAAATGTTTGAAAATATGCTATATACGAAATAAGGGCTACAAACAAAAACAAAAAGATTATCATTACTTTCTTTACACTATTTTTAAAATCTTCCATCTTCCACTAACCCTCCTCAGATATTTTCTGCAATATACCAAGTGCAAAAAAAGTACTTAATATAGAACTACCACCTGCGCTTACAAAAGGCAAAGTAATCCCAGTTAAAGGAATTATAGAAAATATTCCTCCTATAATAACTAAAGCCTGACAAGCAATCATTGAACTTAATCCTACAGCAACAATTTGTGAAAATTTATTATCAGTTATAAACGCTACTCTAACTCCCCTATAAAATAATAAGAAAAATAATATAAGTACACCTATACCAAATACCATTCCAAATTCTTCACATATAGCTGCAAAAATATAATCAGTAGATGCAAAAGGTACAAAACTTGGATAACCTTGCCCTAGTCCAGTTCCAAGCATTCCTCCTGATGAAATTGAATATAACCCTTCTACAATTTGAAATCCATCTCCTGATGGATCTTGCCAAGGATTCATCCATATTGACACTCTTTGCCTAACATGACCAAATAGCTTATATGCAACACTGGCTCCTATAGAAAATAACCCAATACAGGTAAATACATATTTTTTCTTTGATGTTGACACATATAAGACTGATAAAGATACTCCAAAGAAGATCAAAGCTGATCCTAAATCCCTTTGAAGAACTAAACAACCTATAGATGCCATTACCACAAATGCAGGAATTATTAATTCTTTTATATGTGCAATTCCTTTTTTTGTATTATCAAAATTCATTAATGCCGCACCTAAATATAAAACAAGTGTAATTTTACCGAATTCTGATGGTTGGAAACCAATTATGTCTCCAATGAAAACCCAGTTTTTAGAACCATTTATTTCAGTTCCAAAAATAAGTGCCAAGGGCATGAAAAATGCTGTAAACCCTAAATATATATATTTAAACTTACTTAATACCCTCATTTCTGGCAAAAGGACTACAATTAAAATATATATTATTACACCTAAAATAAACCATACAACTTGTTTAATAGCTGTAGATGGTTCTAGTCTATAAATCATTGCAATACCAATAATTGATAATATACTTGCAAATATAAGCAGAAATTTATCTCCATCAGGATAAAACCTTCTAATAACAAAATGAGAATATCCTATAACTAAACAAAGCACCACGCCCATAATTAATGCTCTTTTATCAACTGGATTCCCTATTATAGCTAAATTTCCGAAAAGTGCTATACATAATACATAAGTAATTATTAATAACTTCTTTTCATCTTTTCGCATTTTCACTTAATCACCCCAGCATTCTTTTTAACCTAATACTTTAAATATAGTAGTGCCTATTTTAATTTCATCTTGACCAAATAATTTTACTCTTCCTTTTATTCTTTTCCCATTAACGTATGTTCCATTTGTACTATTTAAATCTTCAATAAACAATAAATTATTTTTTATTACCAATTTAGCATGATTACCAGAAACATGTTGATCTATTAATGATATAGAATTATCTTCTTTTCTTCCAATTGTAATGTCTGTTCTAATAGGTATAACCGTTCCTTTTTTTATACCTGAATTTGGTGCTATGTCTATTATTTCGATACCATGACTTTTCTTTCTTTCTGGTGGTCTTCTTCTTCCTCCACCTTTTACATCCTTGTACATTATTTTTAATGCATAGTATATTATGAAATATAAAATTATTATAAAAATAACGCCAAATACAATTGCGGTTAATTTTGTAAAATTCATCTTTTCACCTCAAAACATTTTCCTATATAGAAGATTATACAACAAATTCATAGTAAAATCCTAAATTATTATTAAAGAAATCTTACAATAGCTTTTTTAAATATTTAGCAGTATATGATTTCTTGTTCTTTACAATTTCTTCTGGTGTGCCTGTTACTAGAATTGTTCCACCTTTTTCTCCACCTTCAGGACCTAAATCTATAATATAGTCTGCACATTTAATAATATCTAAATTATGTTCAATTACTAATACACTGTTCCCTGCATCTACAAGTCTTTGTAAAATATCAATTAATCTACTTACATCATCAATATGTAACCCAGTTGTAGGCTCATCTAAGATATATAGGGTTTTTCCTGTACTTCTTTTAGATAATTCATATGCAAGCTTTATTCTTTGTGCTTCTCCTCCAGAAAGTTGTGTTGATGGTTGCCCTAACCTAATGTACCCTAATCCCACATCAAATAATGTTTGTAACTTATTTTTTATTCTAGGTAAATTTTCAAAAAATCCTAACGCCTCTTCTACAGTCATATTTAAAATATCATCTATATTTTTTCCCTTGTATTTTACTTCAAGAGTTTCTCTATTGTATCTTTTGCCTTTACATACTTCACAAGGTACATACACATCAGATAAAAACTGCATTTCTATTTTTAATATTCCATCTCCAGAACAAGCTTCACATCTTCCTCCCTTAACATTAAATGAAAATCTGCCTTGCTTATATCCTCTCATTTTTGCTTCTGGTGTTGATGCAAAAAGTTCCCTTATTATGTCAAATGTGCCTGTATAAGTTGCCGGATTAGATCTTGGTGTTCTACCTATAGGACTTTGATCTATGTCTATTATTTTATCAATATTCTCATAACCTAATATTTCTTTATATCTACCTACTGGATTCTTACTTTTATTTATTATTTTATTAAGTCCTTTATATATTATTTCATTTACTAAAGTACTTTTCCCTGATCCAGAAACACCAGTTACTATTGTTAACATTCCTAAAGGAATATCTACATTAATATTTTTTAAGTTATTCTCATTAGCACCTTTTACACTGATAAACTTTCCATTTCCTTTTCGTCTTTCCTTAGGAACATATATTTTTTTTGTTCCATTTAAATATTGACCAGTTATTGATTCTTTACATTGCATTATTTCATTTACAGTACCTGCCGCAATAACTTTACCACCATGTTCACCTGCACCCGGTCCAATATCAACAATATAATCTGCTTCCTTCATAGTATCTTCGTCATGTTCAACTACAATTACTGTGTTGCCAACATCTCTTAATTTCTTTAGTGTACTAATTAATTTATCATTATCTCTTTGATGTAAACCAATGCTAGGCTCATCTAAAATATAAAGTACTCCCATAAGAGATGAACCTATTTGAGTGGCAAGTCTTATTCTTTGTGCTTCGCCTCCAGATAAAGTTCCTGATTTTCTAGATAATGATAGATAATCCAATCCAACATCAATTAGAAATTGCAATCTTGCTTTTATTTCTCTTATAATTTGTTCACTAATTATTTTATTCTTTTCTGAGAATTCTATTCCTTCAATATAGGATAATTCATCTCTAATAGACATTTCTGTAAATTCATATATATTTTTATCTCCTACTTTAACTGCTAATGCCTCACTTTTTAACCTGCCACCTTTACATTTTGGACAATGATTATCATTCATGTACTGTTCAATTTCACTTTTAATCATATCTGAATTTGTTTCATTATATCTTCTTTTTAGTGAATTAATTTCTCCATCATAACTATAAGAATAATTTGCCTTTACACCATCTTTAACATATTCAATATCTAATTTCTTTCCTTTTGTTCCGTATAACAATATGTCAATTATTTTATCAGGCAAATCTTTTATAGGTGTTTCCAGAGAAAAATCATATTCTTTGCTTAATGCTACTAATATTGCATATGTCCATGAATCTGATTTTAATCTTCCATTTCCCCATGTTGCTATTGCCCCATCCATTATACTTAGCTCCTTATTTGGAATAATTAAATCAGGATCTATTTCATATAAACTACCAAGTCCATCACAATAATCACATTTTCCAAAAGGTGAATTAAATGAAAATATTCTTGGTTCTAATTCATCCACACTAATACCACAATCTGGGCAGGCAAATTTTTCACTATATAATTTATCGTCTCCACCTATCTCATTAACCATAACAAGTCCATCAGCAATTTTTAATGCAGCTTCAATTGACTCCGCTATTCTTCCTTCTATTCCTTCTTTTATAATAATTCTATCTATAACCGCTTCAATAGTATGCTTTTTATTTTTTTCTAACTTTACTTCTTCTTCTGCTAAATCATAGATTTCTCCATCTATTCTTGCACGTATAAAACCATTTTTCTTAATACTTTCAAGAATCTTTTCATGAGTCCCTTTTTTTCCTCTAACAATAGGAGCTAAAATAATAATTTTCTTTTTATCCCCAGTGCTAATTACATTATCAACTATTTGATCTACAGATTGCTTATCTATTCTTTTACCACACTTAGGACAATAAGGTATTCCTACTCTAGCATATAAAAGCCTTAAATAATCATAAATTTCTGTTATAGTTCCAACAGTAGATCTTGGATTTTTACTTGTTGTTTTTTGATCTATAGAAATAGCTGGTGATAACCCTTCTACACTTTCCACATCTGGCTTATTCATTTGTCCTAAAAATTGTCTAGCATATGATGACAAGGATTCTACATATCTTCTTTGTCCTTCTGCATATAAAGTATCAAAGGCTAGCGAGGATTTACCTGATCCTGAAAGCCCAGTAAAAACAATTAATTTATCTCTAGGAATTTCTAAACTAACATTTTTTAAATTATTTACTTTTGCACCTTTTATTTTTATTTTATCATTCATATTTCCCACTCCTGTCGAACGCTTGTTCTATTTAATTTTAAATATGTCTCCTTCTATTGTCAATAATTAATTAATCCTATTTTTAACAAAGAGCCCCTAAACTATTTATAATCTAGAAGCTCTACTCATTATATTAATTTTTTAAATTTTCAATTATATCTCTTAATTCCGCTGCTCTTTCAAATTGAAGATTTTTTGCCGCCTCCATCATTTCAGAAGTATAAGCTTTAATTAATTTTTCTTTTTCTTTCTTACTTAATTTAGAATCTACATTTTTTGCTTTATATTCTTCTACCTCTTCAGATGCCTTTGTTGCCTCTATAACACTCCTAATATCTTTCTTTATACTAACTGGTGTTATATTGTGTTCTCTATTATAATCTGATTGAATTTTTCTTCTTCTTTCAGTTTCCTTAATTGCCCTATCCATAGATTTTGTAATTACATCAGCATACATAATTACTTTACTTTCTGAATTTCTTGCCGCTCTTCCTATAGTTTGAACTAAAGAAGTTTCAGATCTTAAAAACCCTTCTTTATCTGCATCTAAAATAGCAACTAATGCTACCTCCGGTATATCTAATCCTTCTCTTAATAGATTTATTCCTACTAATACATCATACTCCCCTAAACGAAGCTCTCTAATTATTTTCATTCTTTCTATAGTGTCAATATCTGAATGCATATAAGTTGTTTTTACACCTAATTCTGACAAATATTTTGTTAAATCTTCAGCCATTCTTTTAGTTAATGTAGTAACTAAAGTTCTGAAACCTTTCTTTGCTGTTTTCTTTATTTCTTCATATAAATCATCAATTTGACCAGTTACAGGCCTTATTTCTATTTTAGGATCTAATAATCCTGTAGGTCTTATTATTTGTTCAGCTACAACTTTAGAATTCTTAATTTCATATTCTGCTGGAGTTGCACTAACAAAAACAACTTGATTTATTTTGTTCTCAAATTCATTAAATTTTAATGGTCTATTATCATATGCACATGGCAATCTAAATCCAAATTCCACCAAGGATGTTTTTCTAGATCTATCCCCTGCGTACATTGCTTTTACTTGAGGTAATGTAACATGACTTTCATCTATAAACATTAAAAAATCATCATCAAAATAATCTAATAAAGTTTTAGGTGGTGTTCCTGGTGCTCTATTATCAAATATTCTTGAGTAATTTTCTATTCCCGTACAATATCCCATTTCTCTTATCATTTCAATATCATAATTAGTTCTTTGTCTTAATCTCTGAGCCTCTAATAGCTTATCTTCTGCATTAAGCTGCTTTAATCTATCTTCAAGCTCTTCCTCTATTCTATTTAAAGATTTTTCTAATACTTCTGGTGAGGTCGCAAAATGAGATGCTGGAAATATAGCAACATGCTCACGTTCCCCAATAATATTTCCTGTTAATACATCAAATTCTCTTATTCTTTCAATTTCATCCCCAAAGAATTCTATTCTTATTCCTTTATCAGAAGATGATGCAGGAATAATATCTAAGTAGTCACCTCTTACTCTAAAAGTTCCTCTTGAAAAATCTATATCATTTCTCTCATACTGTATCTCTATTAACTTTCTAATTATTTCGTCTCTTTGCTTATCCATGCCTTTTCTTAAACTTATAGTAAGTTTTTTATATTCATCTGGATTTCCAAGACCGTAAATACAAGAAACTGATGCAACTATAATAACATCTCTTCTTTCAAATAATGCTGAAGTTGCTGAGTGTCTTAATTTATCAATTTCATCATTAATTGATGCATCCTTTTCTATAAAGGTATCTGTATGTGCTATATATGCTTCTGGTTGATAGTAATCATAGTATGACACAAAATACTCAACAATATTTTCTGGGAAAAATTCTTTAAATTCAGAACATAACTGTGCAGCAAGGGTTTTATTATGTGCTAGAACTAAAGTTGGTTTTTGAGTTCTTTCTATAATATTGGCCATAGTAAAAGTTTTCCCTGACCCTGTTACTCCTAATAATGTCTGAAATTTATTATTATCTTCTATAGATTGAACCAATTCATCAATTGCCACTGGTTGATCTCCAGTAGGTTTAAATTTTGACATAATTTTAAACTTTCCCATTATACTCCTCCACCAATACGAACTTATATTCGTATCTATTTTACATTTTTTTCTTTAATAAGTCAAATTAATAAAATTTCCTAAAGAATAAAATAGAGAACACAATCTGTGTTCCCATTAATTAATTTTTATTCATTTTATGTAATACTTCTGAAAAGCTTTCTTCCTTAAATGGAACTGCTTTATTTGTATTTACTGATCTTGGTACTAACAAAGCCCTTAACCCATTTTTCTTTGTATCCTTAAGTATTATTTCTTTTATTTCACCATCAATAGTTAGTATTTGCAATTTTATCCCATTTAAGCTTTTTTTCACTAGTTCATAAATCTCTTTTTCACTATTAACAATTCCATCATTTACTTTTACGATTTTATCACCTGATTTAACTCCAAAGCTTTCAATTTCAGAATATGGTACAACATCTAATATAGCTATTCCATTTTCATCACTTACATATATAGCTTCACTTTTTTCTTCTTTTTTTCTTTGAATATATAACATAAATTCATGAGCAACTGGCGCAAATATTAATACAACTATTTCCCCTATTGTACCAAAGTTGGCTAATTGGGCTATTACCCCTAAAATTATTCCAAATGTTATAATATAAAGTCCTGAAGAAACTGCCTTTTCCTTCTTTCTTTTAGTAAATGTTACTGAAGAATACCCTAATACTCCAAAAAAAGGAGTTGCAGATAAAAGAAATCCATTTATTATATTCATAATATAGTTTGATTTTAATAAAGGCCACCATGTTGGCGTCAATATTGATTCTGTACCAAAAGAATCCCCACTTTGTAAGCTATAGGCAATAAATATAGCTATAGGTAAAACCCAATATCTACTTAATGCAAAGCCACCAATTATTTTATTTTTTCTAGAAGAGAAAATAGGTATAGCTCCTTTATCTCCATCTATCATTACTAATATACCTTCTAAAATATGCATTACTGATACAAATGTCATTAAACACATAATATTAATATTTAAATATATATTTTCTTTGCCAAGATAACCCATTACAAATGTAATAATTAAACTTATTGCACCCAAAATAGCAGCTGAATAAGAAAAACAAACAAATCTAGGTTTAATGAACATTAAAAATATAGAAAGTAATAATAAATATATTATTCCAGAATCTTCTTCAAAAACTATCCCTAAAGTACTTAAAATAACACTTCCAATTATGCCTAGTAGTATACCTAATACAATTTGCGATAAAGTTAATTCTAGTGGTGAATTTATCTTTTCTCCAATAGTTACCTTCTGTAAAATGGCTATTTTTCTATTTTTAAAGTAAAAAAACACTCCCACTAAAATTAACATTAAAATTAATGAAGGCTCAACTATAACATATGATAATGATCTTAAAACATATAGTAATAAATCCATAATCCAAGCCTCCTACTTAATTTTGTCCTCCATAACTTGTAATGCTTTTTGTAACTGAACATCTTTTTCTTTTGAATATTCTTCATTTAGTATTTCCTTTGGCAATTCTACTTCATAATCAGGAGTAATTCCTGTTTTATTTATATTTTCTCCATTTGGAGTATAATATTTTGAAGTTGTTATTTTAAGTCCACCTATGCCATCTTCTAACTTAAATATACTTTGAACAACACCTTTCCCATAACTTGTTGTTCCTACTGTTTCTGCAAGACCATAATCTCTTAATGCCCCTGTTAATACCTCTGAAGCACTTGCAGAATATCCATCAATTAACACCACTAATGGTATATCTATTGAATTCTTACCGCTAGAAGAATATACCTCTTTTTTATTATTCTTGTCTAAAGTATATGTTATGGTTTCTCCTTTTGGAATAAACATTGATCCTATATTTATTGCTTGATTCAAATACCCTCCGCCATTTTCTCTAAGATCTATTATTAATCCTTTCATTCCTTCACTTTGAAGTTTTTTCACATTATCAATAAATTGCTCTGAACTCTTCATATCAAAATTTTTAAGAATTATATATCCTATGTCATCATTAATCATTTCACCTTTAGCTGCTACTGTTTCAACCTTACCTCTATCAACACTAATATTGATATTTTCTCCATTCCTTACAATATCTATGCTTAATGTTTTTATTTCTTTACCTGTTATTAATGAAACTGCCTTATCTAAATCACCATTAATTTCTTCATTGTCTACAGAAGATATAATATCCCCTGTTTGTATTCCAGCCTTTTCGGCATTGCCGCCTTCAATTAATCCACTAACTACAACATTATTATCTTTTGATGTAACATAAACACCTATTCCAATAAATTCTCCTGAATTGTCTTCAATATACTTTTCATACTCTTCAGTAGTCATAAAAACTGTATATGGATCATTAAGGGCGTTAGTCATTCCTTTTGCTGCTCCATTTACTAAGTCTTCTTCATTAATTTCTCCTACATATAATTTACCTATTTGCCTTCTTACTTCTAGCAATTTCCCATATTCAGGATATTCATCTGCAGCTATCATAAATTCTTTATATTTTTGACTATCTTTTCCTAATATAAAACCATGTTGCATAGCTATATTTCCCAAAGTAAAAGAAATAAGGATAATCAAAATTAATCCAAATCCCTTTAGTATTATTTTCTTGTATGACTTTTTCTTTTTTGGGCCTTCTTCAATATTATCCATTTATTATTCTCCTTATTATACCTTTAAGAATTTTCTTAATGCCAAATAACTTGCTATTCCTCCAACTACTATTCCTCCTAATGCAAACTCTAACAATAAAGTAGTTATAATGTAAGTTGGCGAAAGCATTGACACCATCATAAATGATAATGAAGATGCTAATAATTCACATACATACCTATATCCAAAATAAAGTGGAATTATTGATAAAAGTGTTCCTACAAATCCAATAACCATTCCTTCAATAATAAACGGCCATCTTATAAACCAATCTGTTGCACCAACAAATTTCATAATTCCTACTTCTCTTCTTCTTGCATAAACTGTTAGTTTTGTTGTATTCATAATTAAAAATACAGAAACTCCAATTAAAATAATAAACAATCCTGTTCCAATCCATTTAACACCTTTAACAACATTTTGCATTGTTTCAATCATTTCTTGTTGATTTCCTATACTTTCAACACCTGGCAGATTTTCTAAATCTGACACAATATCATCAATCCTACTTGCATCATCTAATTTAACAATATATGAAGCTGGAAACGGATTTTTTTCTAATGTATAACCTTTAAGAAAGTTAGGGTTGTTTTCTTCAACATTTTTATATGCTTGCTCTGCAGATTCATATTGAATATCAGATACCCCTTCTTCTTCCCTAATTTTAATTTGTATTTCTCTTTCATCTATTAATTTAATATCTTTATCTAGATATACTTTTATTTCAATTTTATCTTGTACACCAGCTATCATTAAAGATGCATTTTGTGCTATAAGTGAAAATACTCCTAAAACAATAAATGTAATAAAAACTGTAATTACTGATGCCAAACTAATAGTTTTATTTCTTCTCAAACTTTTAAATGCATCTGATACTAAGTAATTTACTGTATTAATCTTCATATTCGTACATACCTCTCTTTTCGTCTCTAGCTATTTTCCCACCTTCTAATGCTATAACTCTTTTTTTCATGCTATCAACTATCTCCTTAGCATGTGTAGCCATTAATATAGTAGTTCCAGCTTTGTTAACATCATTTAATAATGCCATTATTTCCTTTGCTGTTTCAGGATCTAAGTTACCTGTTGGTTCATCAGCAATTAGCACTGTTGGATTGTTAACAATTGCTCTAGCAAGGGAAAC
>JGI24712J26585_10002091_pt1 | contig 16596 bp, 13 predicted proteins | sample BioPla3DNA2_FD_26585 | JGI IMG/M metagenome (IMG submission 26585) | reverse complement strand
CTCCCATTCTCTCAATTACGCTTGTACCACGCCATTTGAGCCCTTTATCGGCGACAGCTTTTATATATTATCACGCCATTTCATGTTTGTCAAGCACCAATCACGCAACTTTTTATTGCCAACTCTGATAAAATATGGTTATATTATATGTTTCCTTCTTAGTTAAGACCATAAAAGTAATATTAAGCAGGCTCACTTTAGTTAGCTTCTTCCTCATCATTCATCTCTTTAGTAACACGAGCTATGGAAACAACCTTGTTATCTTCACTTGTCCTCATCAGTGTGACGCCCTGTGTAACCCTGCTCAGAATGCTTATTTCATTCACATGCATCCTTATTATTATTCCATTTGAATTAATCAGCATAATGTCATCTTCTTCATCAACAAGCTTTGCTCCAACAAGAATTCCGGTTTTTTCTGTAACTTTATAGGTAAGTACACCTTTACCGCCCCGATTTTGAATCTTATATTCATCAAGTTCGGTCCGTTTGCCAAAACCGTTTTCGGCAACAACTAACAAAGTTGTGTCTTCATTGTAGCGAAGCATTGATATGACTTCATCATTATCGTCAAGCCGGATCCCAATAACGCCCTTCGCGGTTCTTCCTATCGGTCTTACGTCCATTTCTCTGAAACGTATCGACATACCGTTCCTGGTTATAAGAAGTATATCGTGGCTCCCGTCGGTTAAGCGAACCTCAATTAACTCGTCATTCTCGTTAAGCGTTACAGCTATTAATCCACCTCTTCTGATATTCTCGTACTGGCTGAGAGGTGTTTTTTTAACCATACCGTGACGGGTTGCCATAAACAGATACATGTTTTTCTCGTCCCCGGTAATAGGAATTACAGCACTGACTGTTTCGTCGGGATCAACTTCAAGAAGGTTGACAATCGCAGTGCCTCTTGCGTGACGGCCCGCTTCGGGTATGTTCCACGCTCTAAGCTTATAAACCTTTCCTTTGTTTGTAAAGAAAAGCAGATGGTGGTGCGTTGAAGTCGTATATATATCGGTAACAAAATCATCTTCTCGGGTTGTCAGTCCCGAAATACCTTTCCCGCCGCGTTTTTGGCTTCGATAATTATCTATCTTTGTTCTTTTAATATATCCATAGTGTGTTAAAGTTATAACTATGTCTTCCTCCTTAATCAGGTCTTCCATTTCAATATCGTTAGCGTCTAACGTAATTTGAGTGCGTCTTTCATCACCATACCTGTTCTTTATATCCAAAAGTTCTTCCTTAATAATACCATGTACAAGTTCGGGTTTTGAAAGAACGTCACGATACCACTCTATTTTCTTTTGGATTTCTCGGTACTCAGCATCAAGTTTTTCCCGTTCCAGTCCCGTTAATCTGCCAAGGCGCATATCCACAATAGCCTGAGCCTGCTTTTCGCTTAACCCAAACTTTTCGGAAAGACTTTCTTTCGCTTGCTGTTCCGTATGTGAATGGCGAATGATATGAATAACCTCGTCAAGATGATCAATCGCAATTTTCAAGCCTTCCAATATATGCGCTCTTGCTTCGGCTTTTTCAAGATCATATCTCGTCCTGCGGGTGATTACTTCCTCCTGGTGAAGAATGTAATGCTTCAGCGCATCTTTTAATGTTATTACCCTTGGCTCAAATTTACCGTCGGATGTTTGCACTAATGCAAGCATATTTACGTTAAAGGAATCCTGAAGCTGTGTATTCATAAACAGCTGGTTCAGGACAACATTTGCATTGGCGTCTCTTCTAAGTTCAATTACAATTCGCATCCCTTGCCTGTCAGATTCATCCCTTAGATCAGATATCCCTACAATTCGCTTGTCTTTAACAAGCTCCGCAATTCTCTGGATAAGTCTTGCTTTATTCACCTGATATGGAAGTTCCGTAACAATAATGCGTTGTCTGTTACCACTGAATGTTTCAATATCAGTTACCGCTCTTACGATTATTTTTCCTTTACCGGTAGTATATGCATCCTTAATACCCTTTTTCCCAAGAATTATTCCTCCTGACGGAAAATCGGGCCCTTTTATCTCTTCCATTAATTCCGCTGTGTCTATTTCGGGATTATCTATCATTCGAATAATACCGTTAATTGTTTCTGTCAGGTTATGAGGCGGGATATTAGTTGCCATTCCCACTGCAATGCCGGATGAACCGTTAACAAGCAAATTTGGAAACTTTGATGGCAGTACAACAGGTTCAACATTTTGATCATCAAAATTGGGCTTGAAATCAACCGCATCTTTGTTTATATCCCTAAGCATTTCGATCGCTATTTTTGCCATCCTCGCTTCAGTATACCTCATAGCGGCAGGAGGATCCCCGTCTATAGAGCCAAAGTTGCCGTGACCTTCAATAAGCGGATACCTTAAAGAGAAATCCTGTGCCATTCTGACAAGGCTGTCGTATACAGCGGCATCACCATGGGGATGAAAGCTTTTTAATGTTTCACCCACTGTCGCAACTGATTTTCTATATGGTTTATCAGGTGTAAACCCGGAAATATGCATCGTATATAAAATTCTTCTATGAACCGGCTTTAAACCATCGCGTATATCCGGAAGCGCCCTATCTACAATTACGCTCATCGCATAATCTATAAAAGATTGCTTCATTTCCGCTTCTATATCCACAGGAATAATATTAAAATCAGTTTTTTCATCCGGTGTATTTTTGTTATCAGCCATTGTTTTTTGCTCCCTTCGAGAAATCTTGTTTTTTATAACTTATTGAAATAACGTTTTATGTATTATTTGTAAAAACAAACGACATGGTAATAATATTTTATACCTTAAGTTTTTAATCCAACATATAGTATAACAAATCGTCACAATAAATGAAAACACTAATATTTTAATAGAGTTTTTACTGGCTGTCTACTCCATCCATAGTGACGCAGTAATTGATATAACTTTCTTTTTACTATACAATCCGTTACTTTTTAAATTTAAAACAACGAATGGATTATTAAGCTATTAAACACACCATATTGTATGGATGAACAACGCAGAGAAATAAAACGTTACCCGTCAACTATAGAGATAGTGCCGGGCCATCTTTAAACTTATTATGTTTGAAGTAATAAATAAGGAGTTGATTAAAAAACACTTCCTAATGTAAGACCGGAAGTGTTTTTAAAATTATTTATTGAGCTCTTTTCATTGAATGCTCCTTTTTAGGGATTCTTACAATAAATTCTACGAACTCACCCCTGTCGATTTGAGCTGCTTTTGCGTTAACTCCTGATTTTTTCATCATGTCTATTGCTTGCCGGATAGTATTTACAAATATCCGAATATCCTTTATTGAACGCGTTAATATTTTCCCATTGTTTGGCTCGGTGTATTTTTCGAGGGCCTTTTGTACAAGCTCCTCTGTTTTCTTAACATTTAGACCCTTTTCACATACCTTTTTTAAAACCCTGAGCTGGAGCTGTTCATCATGCAATTTCAGCAAAGCTCTTGCATGCCTTTCGGTAAGCTGATGGTCTGAAAGCATTTTTTTTACCATCGGAGGAAGCTTTAGAAGACGTATTTTGTTTGCTATCGTCGACTGGCTTTTACCGATTTTTTGTGCAAGTTCTTCCTGGGTAAGACCATGATCCTTAATTAAATTGCTGTATCCTTCCGCTTCTTCCATATACCCGAGATCTTCGCGTTGAAGGTTCTCGATCAGAGCCATAATTGCCAGATCGTTTTCGTTAACATCGATCACTATCGCTGGAATCTCCTTTAAGCCTGCAAGAATTGAAGCTCTTAATCTTCTTTCTCCCGAAACCAGCTCAAAATGGTTTGTTTTCGTTTTACGCACATTAATGGGCTGAATGACTCCGTATTCTTTTATTGATTTACAAAGCTCCTCAAGGGCTCCATGTTCGAAATTGCGCCTGGGCTGGTAGGGATTTGGTCTGATATTTTCAATTGGTATATAGGTTATTTTTTTCTGATCTGTTTTTTTTTCCGATCGATTCAATTTGAATCTTTCCTGCAATGTCATAACGGCACCTTCCTTATATTATTTTCTTTTGTTTGTGAATACAAAAACACTATTCAATAAATTATTCGCCGTTATCTTTTTTAAATCCTTTTTTTTATTACTGGAATCGATCGCAGGAAACCCTTAGAAATGCATGGTTTCGCCCTTACTGCAACGGTGATCTTGACGGTTTTCCACTTTTCCTCGGATACATGGTCGGTGTTTGTCGAATCTTTTTTATTAAAATTATATGTCTTTTAATTTCCGTACCAGGCAATATAAAATTATTTATACCTTCTATAGATCCTCCAAGAACGTTTATTGCCTTTTCGGATGCTTTCAGTTCATCTTTTATGTCGCTTCCCTTCATAGCGATGAAATATCCGCCTGCTCTAACAAATGGAATAACATACTCGCAAAGCACCGGCAAGGGAGCGACCGCCCGGGATATCCCAATATCGTAAGCTTCCCTGTGTTCCAGCACATGTGCAAGTTCTTCAGCTCTTTTATGTGTTGCTGTCGTATTTTCATAGAAGTGACATTGGATTATATGGTTTAAAAACTTCACCCTTTTCTCCAGTGAATCCAGGAGAGTGACGGCTAAATCCTTTAATACGATTTTTATCGGTATACCCGGAAATCCGGCTCCCGATCCGACATCGATCATGCTTGACGCATCCTTTGGAAAATATGGAACCACAGAAATGGAATCGATAAAATGCTTAAGAACAATTTCTTTTTCTTCCTTTATTGCAGTAAGGTTGAATTTTTTATTCCATTCTGTCAGCTCAAACAAATACCGGTTAAATAAATCAATTTGCGCATCCGACAGTATGATGCCAAAAGACTTAGAACAGCTCCTTAAAAGGTTAACATTTTCTTCGGTCATTGCTTTCCGCCTCTTTTCCATTTTGCGCTAAGATAAATCAGAAGTACCGATATATCCGCAGGAGATACGCCGGATATTCTCGAAGCCTGCCCCACGGAAGAGGGCCTTTGTCTTGAAAGCTTTTGTCTTGCTTCAATTCTGAGGCCGGGTATTTGATTATAGTCAATATCTTCGGGTATCATTTTTTGTTCCATTTTCTTAAAATGAGTAATCTGCTGCAATTGCTTTGCTATATAGCCTTCATATTTTATTGAAACCGAAACCTGTTCCGCAAAAGACCTTGGAAGATCCGGGATCTCGCTGTCAATCTCCTTTAGAGCTTCATAAGTTATTTCCGGACGCTTAAGCAGATCATAGAGCTTTATTCCGGTACCAATTTGAGAACTTTCATACTTTTTCAGAAAATTATTTACTTTTTCCGAAGGAGGAACCGTTTTCGATTTAAGCCTTTCTATTTCCTTTGATATACTTTTCTGCTTCATTAAAAACTTCTCATAGCGGTCTTCTTTTATAAGTCCGATTTTATATCCTTTAGGCGTCAGTCTCACGTCAGCGTTATCCTGCCTTAAGTGCAGCCTGTATTCCGCTCTTGAAGTCATCATACGATATGGTTCATCCGTGCCTTTTGTAACCAGATCATCTATAAGCACACCTATATATGCCTCGGATCTGTCAAGTATTAGGGGCTGCTTGTCTTTTATTTTTAAAACCGCGTTAATACCTGCGATAAGACCTTGCGCCGCCGCTTCTTCATAGCCGGAACTACCGTTTATCTGGCCTGCGGTAAAAAGGCCTTCGATATTCTTATATTCAAGAGATAACTTCAGATCATAAGGATTTATACAATCATACTCTATCGCATACGCGTATCTCATAACCCTTGCATTTTCAAGTCCGGGCAGACTCCTTATCATTTCTATCTGCACATCTTCGGGCATACTTGTTGAAAATCCCTGAAGATAGTATTCCTCTGTGTCCAGTCCCATTGGCTCAACAAATACCTGATGGCGCTCTTTGTCGGCAAACCGCACAATTTTGTCCTCAATTGACGGACAGTACCGAGCCCCAATGCCCTCTATCGCTCCTCCGTATAGTGGAGAACGATGCAGGTTTTCGCGTATTATACGGTGTGTTTGTTCGGTAGTGTATGTTAAATAACAGGGAACCTGCTCCCTGTCTATTGTTTCATGCTCAAAGGAAAATGGGATAATAGGGTTGTCTCCTTGCTGTACTTCCATTTTGGAAAAATCTATGCTCCTCCGGTTGATTCTGGCCGGGGTTCCCGTTTTAAACCTCATTAACTCAAAACCAAGCTCTTTCAAACTTTCTGATAGACGATTTGCCGGAAGAAGTCCATCAGGACCGCCGCTGTGGACAACATCCCCAATTATAATTCTTGCGTTAAGATAGGTGCCTGTGGTCAGAATAACTGCTTTTGTCTTATATACGGTACCTAAATGAGAACGAACTCCAATAATTTTATTGTCCTTAGTAAGAATTTCTATTATTTCCGCCTGAATTAAATCCAAACTTTCCTGCAGTTCCAATGTGTGTTTCATCTCACGCTGATATGAACGCCTGTCTATTTGCGCTCTTAGTGAAAAAACAGCGGGACCTTTTGCAGTATTAAGCATTCTTGATTGTATTAATGTTTTATCGGCACACTTTCCCATTTCCCCGCCAAGAGCATCAATTTCCCGCACGAGATGGCCCTTGGCCGTTCCGCCGATATTCGGATTGCAAGGCATGTTTGCGACACTGTCAAGGTTAATCGAAAAAATCGCGGTTTCAGCGCCCATGCGTGCTGCAGCGAGTGCTGCTTCACAACCTGCGTGCCCCGCACCTATTACAATAACATCGTATGTGTTTTGCTTATTGTAGTCTTGAGCCATAATATCCTCTTCCAACTAAATAAAAAATAAAGATTATTTTCCAATACAAAATCTCTCAAATATATTAGTAACTATTTCCTCTGATACTTGATGTCCGGTAATATACCCAAGGTTTTCCGCGGCACTTTTAATATCTATTGAAACAACGTCCATTGTCATTCCGGCTTTTATCCCATCCAAAGCCTTTTCCAGATCTGCAAGCGTTTGCTGTAGATGTTTTTTGTGCCTTGCGTTAGTTACTAACAACTGGTTATCGGTATCAAAATTGCTTTTATTAACATATTGATATATTTCTTTTTCCAGAATATTAATACCCGAATCCTCAAGTACAGATATTTCTAAAACCTCCGGAATCCGTTCCTTAATTTCGTTTAGTTTGTCTTCATCTTTTTTGTCTGTTTTGTTCACAACATAAATGGTCTTTTCGTGATATTTTTCTATCTTTTCAAGAATATCCGCATCTTCCTGCTCAAATCCGCTGTCAGCATCAAGAATGAACAATATTAAATCTGAAGAATCCATAACCTCTATCGCTTTACTTACGCCTATTTTTTCCACCTCGTTCTCTGTAGCCCTGAGCCCGGCCGTATCAATCAGTTTTATCGGCATTCCTAAAATATTAACGTACTCTTCAAGAATATCGCGTGTTGTTCCGGGTATTTCGGTTACTATAGCTCTGTTCTTTCCTGAAAGGCGGTTTAGAAGCGAGGATTTGCCCGCATTTGGCTTCCCTATGATTGCAACTTCCATACCTTCGCGTAAAATTTTCCCATATTGAAATCCCTCGATAAGGTTTTTTAGCTCATTATATACCAAGCTTATGTTCTGTATGCAGTTATCAGCGGTAACCTCTTCAAAATCATATTCCGGGTAATCAAGGTTCACTTCAATCGATGCGAGCATCTCAACAAGCTGATGCCTTAGTTTGTTAATCCTGTCCGACAACCTTCCTTCAAGTTGTGATACTGCAACTTTTGAGCTTTTTTCCGTTCTGGAACCAATCAAATCCATTACAGCTTCCGCCTGGGTCAAATCAACCCTTCCGTTAAGAAACGCACGCTTTGTAAACTCTCCGGGCTCTGCCGGCCTTATCCCATTTCGATACAATAAATCAAGAATTCTTGATGCGGTGACATAGCCGCCGTGGCAATTTATTTCAACAGTGTCTTCACAAGTATAAGTTCTTGGCGCGGCCATTTTTGAAATCAGGACCTCATCTATAACATCATTTTTATCGGGATCTATAATTTTTCCATAATGAATGGTATGGGAAGGGTATTCATAGAAATTGCCCTTGCCCCTGAATATTTTTGCAGCAACCGAAAAGGCTTCGGGACCGCTCAATCTTATAATCGAAATTCCGGCGTTGCCTACTGCTGTAGAAATGGCGCCGATTGTATCCGATAGCAATCCATCCATAATAATTTTCCTTCCCAGGTAAATTCCCTTACTCATATGGTTTGTAAAAAAACGGACAATGGAGAACCATTATCCGATAAAATCTTATTACTTATTAAATTTTTATACTTTCCTATATTCCTTTTTATATCTGATTACAACTTTTCTATTTGGTTCGTCCCCTATGCTGTATGTTTCAACCTGACCATAATCTTGCAGCGTTGCGTGTATAATCCTTCTTTCATACGGGTTCATTGGTTCGAGAGTAATATTCTTCCTTGTTCTTTCAACTTTGTCGGCAAGCCTTTTGGCAAGTCTTATAAGTGTCTCTTCCCTCTTTTCCCGGTAATTGCACACATCAAGCGTAACACGCATAAACCTGTCACTTTGCTTGTTAACGGCAAGTCCCAACAGATATTGCAGCGCATCAAGCGTTTCGCCTCTGCGTCCGATTATTATGCCAATGTTTTCGGCTGACAATTTTATGTTTAAAACGTTGTTTTCTACAGTAATATCAATATCTCCATCAATACCTAATACATCAAAAACAGGATATAGAAAACTCTTTATTATTTCTTCGTAGTCAACTTTCTTATAAACGCGAACTAAAGCATTTCTTCCGCCTATTAATCCAAACAACCCCTTGCTTCCTTCGTCCAATACTTCAATATCTGCGTCGTCCTTACCAATATTCATCTCATTCAAGGCTTCTTCTATTGCTGACTCAACTGTTTTTGCCTCTTTTTCAATATATTCGGCCACGGTTATCCCTCCTTTTTTTTATGCATATATTTATCAGTAAAAATCTGTTGAATTATCTGAAAAACATTACTTATAGTCCAATAAAAAGATAGACCCAACGGAGCCTGAAAACTTATCAATAGTGTCATAAGAGGGCCAAAATACATCATGGTTTTCCCCGTTTGGTTCGCTTGGCTGTTACTGTCATTCTGTGACATAGTTTTTGCCATCGAAATTTTAGAGGATATAAAAGTCGTCGCTACAGCTATGATTACCATAATTAGCGCGGGAATATACAATCCCGGCTTTTCCGCAATAAGATTAAAATCGTATGTTGGCTTTACGCCAAGATTGAAAATCTTTAAAAACGTAAGGTTTATCATCTCCATACCCTCTTCAATCAACGAAGGAATCTCGTTAATTGCCCCAATAACATTAACTTCGTGGTACGGATTTTTTTCAAATAAATTTGCAACTTCTACCGCATTCGTCTTTACGGCTTCAAAACCATCAATAAACGGAAATTCCTTTGCGGGAAAAAATTCGGGTTTTATTTGCATAATTTTAATAATAACATTGCCAATTACTTCTTTTGTCCACCCAAGCATATATGTAAGCGGCTTTCTTATAACATAGAATAATGCAAAAAGTATCGGTAACTGAAAAAGCATCGGAAGGCAGCCGCCCATGGGGTTTACTCCTTTTTCCTGATAAAGTTTCATCATCTCCTGGTTAAGCTTTTCTTTGTCGTTCTTATAACGCTGCTGTATTTTTTGAAGCTCGGGCTGAATTTCCTGCATTTTTTGCGTGGATTTCAGCTGCTTGATTGTTAACGGGAATAATGCAAGCTTAGTAATAACTGTGAACAATATAAGAGCTACCCCATAGTTATGAAAAGCTACCGTATTGTATATCAGATACAATAATTGACCAAGTATTTTTGCAATAAAATCAAAAATTCCAAACATATTATTTTATTCTCCTTCTCGCTTTACAGGATCATAACCACCCGGATTAAAAGGATGACACTTAATTATTCTTTTCATTGATAATAACATACCTTTGCTTATTCCATATGTGTTTATAGCATCATAGGCATACGCTGAACAGGAAGGGTAGAATCTGCAAGTTTTTATTCCCTTCAGCGGTGAAATATATTTCCGGTACACTTCAATAACAAAAAGTATAATTGATTTCATTTTAGTCCCTTTTCAGCACATTAAGTTTATCAAGTATATAAGACATCATAGCATGTATATTGTATAACCTGGTATCATAAGTATCAGGTTTTCTTGCCACAAATACAATATCATACCCGGGCTTCACCTTATCCTTTAATAATCTGTAGCTTTCTATTATAAGTCTTCTGATCCTGTTTCTTTTAACACTCTTTCCGTACTTTTTACTTACCGTAATACCTATTCTTGTTTCTTTTAAGTTATTTGGCTTAACATACGCAACAAGCGCCTTTGTTGCAATATATGAACCCTTTCGGTATGTTCTCTGGAATTCAACGTTTTTTTTAAGCCTATGAATTCTCCCCATTTTAACCTTTCCGGTTTAGGATAAACCATTCACTTTTCAGATTAGATTATTTCCATCATGTTATTATCTTAATACCGTTTTATTTATTTTACCAAAATAAAACTCAAGTGAAAACCTGAATGTGCAACCAATCTTAATAAAACTAACAATTTTGCCAATTAGCAGCAATTTATCTGATTAACTAACTAAGGTAACAAAATAAAAACAGCTTGCGGCTTTAAACAACGTCCAAGCAATATATTAAATATGGCTGCATGGGCAAGTAATGCGGTAAATCGGAACGGTCATAATTATGCAAAAAGACCACATATGAGCGGTCTTATGCAGTTAGTTTTTTTCTACCCTTAAGCCTTCTTCTTTTTAAAACCTGTCTTCCGCTTCTTGTTTTCATCCTCTTACGGAAACCGTGTTCAACTTTCCTTTGCCTTTTTTTAGGCTGGTATGTCCTAAGCATCAATTGCACCTCCAATCAAAGCCAAAATTATACTAAACAAAACTTATCTTCTCCATAAGGCATCAGACCTATTATATATGAAATAATAAAATTCAGTCAATACACGAATCAACATAATCCTTTTTTTACATCTGCGCTTCTACATTTAGAACATTTGAATTCTGTGCTATACAATATATTGTATAGCACAGAATTAGTGCCTTCCGCAGTGATCATTTTATTGAAACCTTAAAAGAAGTTTGATATAGTTTAAATGTACTGGTTGATCATAAGCCTGGAGGAATAAAAATGTATTTATCTGCACAGGATATTTGGAATAAAGTTGAAGAACTTCTTGACGGCGAACTTACCAGAATTAGTCTGGATACCTGGATAAAAACAGTTAAACCTTTACATATCAATAATGATACAATCACTCTTGAAGCTCCTTCGGAGTTCAACAGGGACATCCTGAAAAATAGGTATATAGCGCTTATAACAAATACGATAAAATCATTTACAAACAGGGAATACAACATTGAAATTACAGTCAAGGAATCAAACAACGAATCTTATGGATTGAACAGTAAGGGGAGACATTCACCATACTCATCCCTTTTAAATCCCAAATATACGTTTGATACCTTTGTACGCGGCAACGGAAACCAGTTTGCTCACGCCGGCGCGGTTGCAGTCGCGGAGTTTCCGGCAAAAAGATATAATCCATATTTTATATACGGCGGTGTAGGCCTCGGAAAAACTCACCTGATGCATGCAATTGGCCATTACATTTTCGAACAGAATCCAAAAGCAAAAGTATTATATGTAACATCGGAAAAGTTTACGAATGAACTGATAAATTCAATACGCGACGATAAAAACGAAGAATTCAGGAACAAATACAGAAACATAGATGTTCTTCTTATAGATGATATTCAGTTTATTGTAGGTAAAGAAAGAACACAGGAAGAATTTTTTCATACATTTAACTCTTTATATGAAGCGCAAAAACAAATAATAATATCAAGTGATAAGGCGCCAAAAGAAATTGATACATTGGAAGAAAGGCTTCGATCACGCTTTGAATGGGGACTGATTGCCGATATTCAAGCTCCTGACTTGGAAACAAGAATTGCTATATTAAAGAAAAAAGCACAGCTTGAAAAATTTGAAGTACCCGATGATGTACTCACTTACATAGCCGACAATATTGTTTCTAATATAAGAGAACTTGAAGGTGCGCTAAACCGTGTAGTAGCATATGCTTCACTGACAAATAGTCCTATGACTGTTGAACTAACACAGGAATGCCTTAAACAAATGATAACCAACACGGGCCCGAAAGAAATTACACCTTCTGTTATTATGAAAACGGTAAGCCGTTATTTTGATGTTAACCCTGAACACCTGATTGGCAAAAAAAGATCGCGGGATATAACATTTCCACGGCAATTGGCAATGTATTTATGCCGTGAATTAACCGATCTTTCTCTGCCAAAAATTGGACAAGCGTTCGGAGGAAGAGATCATACAACAGTCATTCACGCATGCGAAAAAATACTTGATGAAATTCAAAACAATTCTGAAACAAAACGGGCTGTTGTAGAAATGAAAAAGAACATATTAGGGAAATAAGCAGTTTCATCAACAATTTCCTGTGGACAGATTGTTCGCTTTTTGTTGATAATTGAATAAATTTGTCATCAAAAAGAATACTGTTGATAAAAAAACATTTTATTCACAAAACAAACAACAGGCAATAACCGGGAAATGACTGCCTTTAATACGGTTATCAACAATTTTAACAGCTATTATTATTATTATTATTATATCTTAATAAATATATATATTAAAAAAAGGGGAGATTTAGAACATGAAATTTGTATGTTCAAAGCAAGATTTAGTTGATGCTGTTACAACTGTACAGAAAGCTGTTATGGCGAAAGCAACACTTCCTATACTTGAAGGAATTTATATCGAAGCAGGTGAAAATGTAAAATTAGTGGGAAATTGTTTTGACCTTGGAATAGAATACATTTTGCAGGCAGATAGCATAGAAAAGGGATCAATAGTAGTAAACTCAAGGATATTTGGAGATATTGTAAGAAGGCTTCCCGACTCTGAAGTATTTATACATGTAAAAGATAATTTTGTTGTAACTATTGAATGCGTGAATTCGTATTTTGAAATTAAAGGTTTGTCTGCAGAGGGATATCCGATGCTTCCTGAAGTTAATGAGGAAAATAAGGTTAGTATATCTCAAAATACGTTACGGGATATGATTAGAAAAACAATATATGCTATAAGTGATGACGAAAACAGAAGGATATTAACGGGTTCTCTTATGGAAGCAGCAGATGGTGATTTTTCCGTAGTTTCACTTGACGGTTTTCGTCTGGCCGCAGCCAAAACAATAATAAAAGAAAATCTAAGCTTCAAAGCTGTTATCCCCGGAAAAAACCTAAATGAAATACAAAAAATATTGGAAGCAACGGATAAAGAAGTTAAAATAACGCTGTCAAAAAATCAGGCATTGTTTGAAATAGATAATTGCAGGATTATTTCCAGCCTACTTGACGGCGAATATATGAATTACCGTAGTTTTATTCCGGAGCAATATGAAACGGTAATAGAAGTTAGTGTAAATGAAATAACACAGGGAATTGAAAGAGCCTCTTTAATAACAAGCGATGATAAAAGATTTCCGGTAAAACTAAATATAGCTGATAATAAATTATTGATTACAACAAATGCCGAAGTTGGAATTTCAAAAGAAGAGATTGATGTGGAAATAGACGGAAATGATTTGACAATAGGATTTAATCCCCGGTATTTGCTTGATTCATTGAAAGTTATTGATGATGAAAATATAGTAATATCATTCAGTTCATCAATCGGGCCCAGTGTAATAAAACCTGTATCCGGGGATAATTACTTATTTATGGTATTACCGGTAAGAATGTCGAATTAATAAAGCAGGGTAAAGGATCGATTAAGAAATACAGGTGGAAGTAAAAGTATCCTATCACGTCTAAACAGAGCTGTTCGTTCCGCTGCGATACGCTGCTCATGCAGCTGGGTGTGTTGAAAATTGCTAAACAAACTCCTCTGTTTTTTAACAGTAAAAAGAGAATACGTTTATTGCTTAGGTGCCCTGTTGAAGGTGAACGGCAGGATGGTGGTTTTTTGAGAATAAAACGATTATATCTCAAGAATTTCAGGAACTACAGTGAAGCTGATATAAATTTTGCATATAATACAAGTCTTATATATGGTGATAATGCACAGGGAAAGACAAATATAATTGAGGCTTTATTTATGACCTCAACAGGGAAATCCCATAGGACAAATAATATTAATGAACTGATAAAGCATGGAGAAAACCATTTCAGAGTTTTACTCGAGTTTGAGGCNAANGGGTATAGTCAAAATATAGATATAAAGTATATAAAAGGGAAAAGAAAAGAACTTTTTATAAACGGTGTAAAAAAGGAAAGAATTTCTGAGATGCTTGGTGTTGTTCCTTCTGTTTTATTTTCTCCGGAAAGTATTCTTTATGTTAAAGGCGCTCCAGGTGAGAGAAGAAGAATTTTGGATATAGTATTGTGTCAGATAAAGAAAGAGTACCTGATAAATCTACAAAGATATAACAGGATAATAAAAAACAAAAATATAGTTTTAAAACAAATACAGACTGGAAAAAACGAAAAAGTACAGCTTGATATATGGGATGAAGAGCTTTCAATGGCAGGAATTAAAATAGTAAAAGAGAGGCAATTGCTAATAGAGGAACTGGAAAGCAGAATGAATAATATAATGAAAGGAATTTCGGACGACAAAGAGAGGATAACAATAAAATACAAAACATTTAAAGAATTGGATAAAATACAAGTAGATTATAAAGATTTGTTAGAAACAATAAAAAATAACAGAGAAAAAGAAATTGAAATCGGAAGCAGCATATATGGGCCTCATAGGGATGACATGGAAATATTACTGAATGGAAAAAGCGCAAGAATGTATTGTTCACAGGGTCAGCAGAGATCTATAGCACTGTCCTTATGCATTGCGATAATGGGTATAATGGAGGATAAGATTGGAAAAAAAACATTACTTCTTTTGGATGATGTCATGTCTGAACTGGATGAAAAAAGGCAGAACTTTTTACTTGAGCTGATCGGAAACAGACAAACCGTTATTACGACTACAGAAAAAACAAAATACAATGCACTATTACAAAATAATATTTCATATATAAAAGTATGTGACGGAAAAATAATAGAAGTAAGTACATGATGTTGACTATGGAAATAGGAAAATATACAATATATCGGGGAATGGTGATATAATGTTTTTACATGTGGGAGGAGATTATATAGTATTTGCTAAAGATATTATTGCGATAATGGATATTGAAAAAACTACCGTATCAAATGATACAAGAAACTTTTTAAAAGTATCTGAAGAAGAAGGTTTTATAGTTACTTTAGCAGTTGAAGAGATGCCAAAATCATTTATTGTTATCCAGGATAAGCACAAAAGCAAAATAATATTGTCTCCAATATCAACAAACACATTACTTAAAAGATACAAAACGCAAAACAGAAAAAAAATTGCAAACATATAAAAAATGTACGGAGGATATTGAATATATGAAAATACCTGTAAAACAAGAAAAGTATTACGGAGATGAACAGATACAAGTCCTTGAAGGCTTAGAAGCTGTTAGAAAAAGACCAAGTATGTATATAGGCACGACATCTTCAAGAGGGCTGCACCATCTTGTGTATGAGATAATGGATAATAGTATTGATGAAGCATTGGCAGGTTATTGTGATTTAATACAAGTAGTAATTAATAAGGATAACAGCATTACTAATATAGATAACGGGAGAGGGATACCTGTAGGAATGCATCCACAAATGGGAATTTCGACACTTGAGGTTGTCCATACTGTACTACACGCGGGAGGGAAATTCGGCGGAGAAGGTTATAATGTTTCCGGAGGTCTTCACGGAGTAGGAGCATCAGTTGTAAATGCATTGTCGGAATGGATGGAAGTAAAGGTAATGCGTGACGGAAAGATATATAGGCAAAAATACGAAAGAGGCGTTCCGGTAACTAAAGTTGAAGTAATAGGTGATTGTGAAAAAGATGGTACTATTACTACATTTAAGCCTGATCCGGAGATCTTCGATGAAATTGATTTTGATTACGAAACACTATTAAAAAGATTCAGAGAGCTTGCTTTCTTAAATCGTGGCTTAACAATTAAGCTTATTGATGATCGCAATGAAGAAAGAAAAGAAACAACACTGCATTACGAAGGAGGAATTGTTTCCTTTGTAAAATATATAAATCAGAATAAGAATACTATCCATAATGATATAATTTATTTGAACGCTGAGAAGGAAAATGCTGAAATAGAAATTGCAATACAGTATACTGACACTTACGTTGAAAATGTATTCAGTTTTGCAAACAACATAGCTACTACAGAAGGCGGAACACATGTAACAGGTTTTAAATCCGCAATAACAAAGGTTATAAATGATTATGCAAGAAAATATAATTTTTTAAAGGAGAATGAGAAAAATNTATCCGGAGAGGACATAAGAGAAGGAATAACGGCAATTATTAATGTAAAGCTTCTGGATCCCCAATTTGAGGGACAAACAAAAACAAAACTTGGTAATGCGGATATTAGATCATTTACAGAAACAGTT
>JGI24712J26585_10002084_pt1 | contig 16635 bp, 16 predicted proteins | sample BioPla3DNA2_FD_26585 | JGI IMG/M metagenome (IMG submission 26585) | reverse complement strand
AGCTTGGGGGGTAGCTTGGGGGGTAGCCTAAAATCTCATCATTTGTAATCGATACAGGCTGGAAATCAAGACCATGTCCCTGCCCTGCTTATCCTATTCCTTTCTCCCAAACTCACGCTTCACCTGCTCATAGCTCTCCAAATTCCCGATGTCCCACCGCTTGCCCTCCATCAGGTAGGCGTAGACTGGTCTCTTTCGGGCAAGATAGGTGATGAAGGAGCCCGGGGCATCGGTGTTGGCCCCTTCCTCGATCGCCTCCCTGATGAGCGGCAGATCCTCTCTCTTGTAGACATAGAAGGGCGGCACCGCCCAAGAGCTCTTCGGCTGTGCCGGCTTCTCCTCCATCAAGAGGACGCGATCATCCTCATCGATCGTGATGACCCCCGTGCGACGCAGTCGCTCTGTGGAGGGCTCATGATGGCGCATGATGCAGGTCGCGTGTTTATCAAGGGCATAGTCGACAAACCCAGAAAAGGAGAAAGAGAGCAGATTGTCGGCGGCGACGACCAGAAGCTCCTCATCAAGGCCCACCTCCTCGATGGCGAAAAGGATGTCGCGCACCGCCCCGAGGCGGTTCTCGTTCTCCGTCGACCCATCATCGAGGAGGATGATCTCCTTCTCATACTCGCTCTCTGCCTTCCACTGCTGGAAGTGGGGCAGGTAGCGGCTGTTGGAGACCACGACGTGGCGCGTGATGGCAGTGATGCTATCGATATCCTTGAGAAGATGATCGAGCACCGTCTTGCCCCCCACCTCCAACAGTGGCTTGGGGAAGTTCCGTGTCAAAGGATACATGCGTGTTGCGTAGCCTGCAGCAAGGATCAGTGAAGTCATAGTGCCTCCAGTCGATACCAAGACAGTACCCGTTACCATCGCCCAACACAAGGCCAATCGGGCTCCTAGCCGAAGAGCGCCTCTTCCAGAGCGATGCACAGAGCATGGTAGATCGGCAGATGCAGCTCCTGGACTCTGAAGGTCTCACGCTCGGGGACGGTGAGACAGACATCACAGTACTGCTGCAACAAGCCCCCGCCCTGGCCGGTCATCCCCAGCACCGTCATGCCCATCGCCTTGGCGGCCACCGCCGCCTGGACCACGTTCTGTGCATTGCCCGAGGTGGAGATGCCCCAAAAGAGCGCTCCCTCGCTGCCGTAGCCCACCACTTGCTGGGCATAGGAGAGGGCGCAATCGACATCGTTGGCGAACGCTGAGATCAAGGCCGTGTGACTGCTCAGGCAGATCGCACTGATGCCTTGCTGGAGGTGGGCCGCGATATGGGTGCCCAGCGCTGGGTCGACCTCGATGAGGCGACGCTTCAACGCCTCATCAAGGGGACGAGGCAGCACAAACGATTTCATCAACTCGCCCACAATATGCTCGCTGTCGGCGGCGCTGCCGCCGTTGCCGGCGACCAGAATGATCTTCTTTGCCTTGGCTGTCTTGAGGAGGAGCTCGGAGGCCGCCTCAAGGTCGCCTTCCATTCCCTCAAGCTGCGGATAGCGTTCCAACAACACCTTCAATGATTCACGCATCATCTTCCTCCAACCAGAGATTGTCACGGGCGATGCCCAAGGCCGCCATATCGCCGAGGCTCTCACCCAACTGTGATGATACCACCTCAACCTTTGCAAGGGAGAGCGGGAGGCACTCCACTTTCATCACTTCTTCCATCAAAGGGCGAAAGAGGCGCTCGCTTCGGGCAAAGATGGAGCCAATGATGATCCGCTCAGGATTGAGCAGATCGACCAAGAGGGAGAGCCCAGATCCCAACATCCGGGCACTGGCCTCGGTGACAGAGAGCGCCTTCTCATCCCCTGCCTCGGCTCGAACACATACCTCTTTGGCCGAGAGGCGCTCTCCATAGCGCTCTCTGTACATCCCACTGATGCCACAGCCACTGGCGAAGGATTCAAAGGAGCCTCGCTTGTAGTAGCACTCAGCCCCATCGTCGGCCATCCTCCAGTGGCCCACCTCACCGGCGAGGCCGGAGGCTCCCCGGTAGAGCGTTCCGTCAAGGATGAGGCCGGCGCCAAGGCCGGTGCCGAAGGTGAGGAAAATCAGGGAATCACAGCCTCTGCCGGCCCCCCAATACCACTCCGCCAAGGCACAGGCGTTGGCATCGTTCTCCAGGAAGGTGGGGATAGCAAAGCGCTCCTTTAAGAGCGCCACCACCGGGATGTCCTTCCACGCCGGCAGGTTCGGCGGCGCTTAGATGATGCCTCTCTTGCTGTCGAGCGGTCCCCCACAAGAAATTCCCATCGCCGAAGGGGACACGTGATGCTTTTCTCTGAGTGTTTCAATGGCCGCGTAGATGGCAGAGAGGACCTCCTCCACCACCGGGGTGGTGGAAAATACAATCTTGTCGATGATCGAGCCATCTTCTCTGCCAAGACTGATGGCGGTCTTGGTCCCTCCGATGTCGATGCCGATGAGCGTGCGAGAATTCATATCACCCCCTTGCCGTATCTGAAGGCCGTTCCCTCATGCCGGACGGACGTATCCTGCAGAAAGCGCACAAACGCCAGTACATTTCATCAGTGGTCTCTTCAGCCTCTTGTCGAAGCCTCTCCGATTATCGCACGAGAGACATGAGGCAGGAAGCCCCATTTACTGAAGGCCTTCATGCATCCCTCACTGGGGCATTGTATGCCTCACGATAATGACCGCTCAATGTATTCTCAAAGATGTGCTAGGCGATCAAAAGACTCCCTTGCCATCTTCCGGCCAGTGCGAGGCGCAATGCAACCCCACTGCCGATCCCCCCATCGTGATGCGTCTGGCAAACCCATGGGGCGGCATCCTCCAAGCCAGACACATCTTCACGCCTGTGTCCCCTTCGCCGCCAATCGAATTGCACTCTTTGCCTGATAATGCCGTTCTATGGCTATGAAGGTGGAGATGTCGCTCTCTTTGAGAGATCCATCCTTGAGGAGGTCCTTCACGGTCCGTCCAGAAAAATCCCTTCGTTTGAGCAGGGAGGAAGCGGGCACGGGAAGGCCGCTGTCGCTGACCATATCCGAGAGGGAGTCGATGAGATGGACCTTGGCAGCGATCGCCTCCTCGTTCACGCTCGGCTCCTTGCCGCTCAGGAAGGAGTAGAGCGTCGGCCGGCTTACGGCCAAGATCTCACTGAGCGCCGTGATGCTGATACCCAACACATCCCGTGCCCGCGTCAGGGATGCGGAGATGGGGATGCGGTGCATCTCCAGTACCGAGCAAATGCGCTCGCTCATCAAGAGGCGCGAGTAGCAGCGAACCTCACACTCATACTGCAGGACGCGCCCATCCATCAGCGGATAATACGCACTCCCATCCGTCAAGACCTCTGCCATTGTGCTGCCCCCTCCTCACTCAGCGCCTCCATGAGGAGCGCATCACACCCACGCTTCAACGCCCTCAGCATATCGGACAAGGAATCCACCTCATCGGTGAGCAGAACATGCTCGATGTCCAAAATCGTTACAAAGACTCCCTCTCTCTCCTCCTCGGGAGAGAGACACACCACATCAAGCGGATAGACCAACCCCCGCCCATTCTGCAACATCTTCACCGACAGGTTGCCCAAGCCATACAGAGAGACATCGCTGACCCCCTGGCTGAAGAGCGAGTGATACTGGAGAAGATCATCGACAAAGAGCGGAGACCGCACCCCATGATACGAGCTCTTCAGCATCTGAGGCCATCCTCCCCCTTCCATGGCAAAGAGACGCCGTATCCCCACCCGCAGGACAACAGCCCCCGCAGAGAACTCAACGCCATCCCAAAAACACGAGAAGAGCGCCTCAGAGCGATCCTCGATTCCTTTCCCTTCTCCAAACATCTGAAAGACAAAGCTTGAGGCGGTGATGATCACCAGCTCCCGCTCATCATGGCTATAAAAGAGCCACCGATTCTCCTCGCTGCGATAGTGAACTACACCCACCCTCCGCATCCCATCCTGGATGCGGGGGATGAAGGATTCCATCAGGATGATGGGGGAGAAGTGAATGGCAACCTGGGAGAGTGTTGGAACTATCATACATAAATATTACACTTGGTTTTACAGGAAAGCAAGCAAAATTCACCAAATTAACCGATTGCTTCACATGGCCCTAAAAGGGCCATGTATTTGCAGTGCTTCTTTCAGCATATCTGGACAGCACACCACGTCCGTCCATGGACGCAACCATCGCTTCCATTGCATCAAAGGAATCACATGCAAGCCCGCATCAAAGAAGACAAGGGGTACGATGAGCCAAACCATCCGGAGGGTGCATCCTCCTCGGTGTGCCTCCTCTCAAAGCTCTATCTCTTCGAGACTCCCCCGCACCCCATACTCATCACCGGCAAGCAGTCGCTTCTGAACCTCCCGGGCGTGCTCAACATCGGGACAACGCACAGCAAACTCAGAGAACAACGAACAGGCGTCATCTGAGAAGAGGCAATCAAACTCAAAGTCGAGCTCGTTGGTAGAATCCAGAGCCCAGGAGTCGGTGCTGTAGAACGCTTCCATCAGCTCAAGGCCGAGTGTTGGATCCAGCCCCTCTGGGTCCAAGAGGGATAGAGAGCGAGTGAGGATATCCAAGATTTGCTCCCCGCTGAGATAGTTTCCTCGACTTTGGTGGGTGATCCGCTCGATGTTGCTGCGAAAGAGGGCGACGCGTTGTTCCGTCGAGGATATCAAGCCCTCGACCAGCATGGAAACGGATGGGGACTCCTGGGCCAAGGTCAGCAGTGCATCAACCAATACCCGCGGTTCGAGCTTCATCAATTGATCCTTGGCATGATCGTACTCTGCTCCTGTTTTCATCCTCTACTCCTCCAGTTCCTTTGCCTGTTCTTCCCCCAAGGCGGCCTGCTTCCGCCTCGCCTTCTCCTGCCGATCTTCCCAGATGGACCAGAGCCACTGTCTGACCGGCGCTTTCCATTGTTGGTCTTTGCCGGGGATGTTCTTCATGAGGCTTTTAGGGTTGAGCCCCATCTCCCGGGCGATACGGATATCCTCTTCATTGAGTCTGCAGAGCTTCTTCGCCTTCTTCCAATCCTGCTCAGAATATGCCATCATCTCACCCCCAACGAACAGATGCTAGCCGGAAAGAGCGCGTGGTGACAAGATGAGGGAGGGCAGGGAGAACGGCACCATCCATGAAATACGCTATCACTGATTACCATATTTCATGATATTCGCCATTACTACCCCATTCACACAATCCGAAAAGTTTCATTGAAACGACATTGTTTTTATTGACACGACATTAAAGCTGTGGTATATCTCAATCAGAAAGGAGGAGGACACCATGGAAAAGAGAAATGCAGCACCCAAGGCTGAGACCATCGAGGCAGTTGTAGCGGCATATAAGAGAACCAGTTCCATCAACGACACCGCACTGCAGACCGACATCTCGGCGACGAAGGTGAGAAAGATCCTCATCACCGAAGGCCTCTGGGAGAGTGACCGCTCCCGGGAGATCCGCGCCCTCTCCGATGCCGGAAAATCCTCACAGGAGATCGCCGAAGCGCTCAACGTCAGCCGGGCGATGGTACAGAACTACCTCCCCTACGAGAAAGGACTCTACGATGAGGAGGAGAAGTCAGAGACGGCGATCCGCAGTGAGAAGTACCGCAAGAGAAACCGCTCATATGCAAAAAAGAGCCAAGAGCGCGATCGACAGGGAATCGACGCCTTGGCTCCAGAGAGAGAGACAAAAATTCCTGATGCAATGAAGCCTCCATATGCCATGCAGCTCCACCTTGAGCTGAGGTGGAGCCAGCTCGAAGAGATGGACAGCGCTGAAGCCAAGCTCCTGGCAAAGTACGGGAAGGTGGAGACCTCCATCTCCCGGGACGTCATCGTCCCCTCCTCCCTCACGCTCCACCAGCTCCACTACCTCATCAACATGGCCTTCGGGTGGACCAACAGTCACCTGCACACGTTCCAACTCCCCGATGAGTTGTATACAGCGCTGACGGAAGGGAAGCTCTTGGACATCATCCCCGTCTTCGGCTACTACCTCAAATTTCCGAGCAGCACATTCAACGATGAGTTCTGGGATGACGACTATGATGAGTCCAAGAGCCCGAGGACGTGGATGCGCTCAAAGTACCTGAAGATGTACAAGTATCAAGGATACAGCGACTATTGGATCGATAACCAGACAGAAATTCTTGATCTGACATCCCACTTCCCCATCCTCGATGTGCAACCGCCCTGGTGGGAAGAAGAGAAGAATCATCGCAAGGTTCCCCTAGAGGAAGCCACGCTCCAAGACCTCCTGGATACCATCACCTTCGATGAAGGCATGCCCGATGCCCTCAAGGAGAGTCTCCGCCTCAGCGAGATTCTCTCACTCAACCCCATCCCCATCGAAGAGGCCAAGAGAGCCGCCCTGCAGACCGACAAGAGTGCTAGAGACCAATACAAGCACTTTCGAGACATTATGATTGCGGAACGCACAAAAAAAGAGCGCGCCCGCAATTGGGACACGCTCTACAATGCACTCTACCACATGATGAAAATTCAAAAGGAGACAGAACCAAAAAATGTCATGCCCATCACCGATACCCTCCTCTACAGCTACGACTTTGGTGATGGCTGGAAGATCGACATCACCCTCACCAAGGAGTTCGGCAAGAACGAAACCCAAAGTATTGACAATGAAACAGCAGCCGCTGTCATCACCACGGGCAAGCCCATCTGCATCGCCAAGGATGGCCTCAATGTCGTAGACGACTGCGGCAACGTCTCCGGCTATATCGAGATGCTCCAGACCATCCATGAAGGCGAGAGAGAAGACGCACACTGGATGAAGGAGTGGGCACGAAGCCAAGGATGGACTGGGAGGGACATGAACCCCAAGCACATGATCTGATAGGGAACCCGATAGCGACACATACATCAAATTCCCCAGAACCCTGTGCAACGATACGCCTATCGATTCAAATCGATTGGAACGAATGCGCCAACACAACGAGGACGCAACGGGTTTAGCAACAAGCTGACGGAGCAGCATCAGAAGGTTCATTTTCACAGGCGGCGTTTCACCATCAGCAGATCACTTGTCACGATAATGCGAGCCACTCTCAAACTCATCTGTGAGAAAATCAAAGAATGTACCCGTATTACCACTGGGGTTCAAGAGACGCCAAGAATGGAAGTCATTGATTCACGGTGGAACGATGACAGTACATCTATTATCTGTCAGGCCATCTTCTGCGTATCCCCTATGAAAAGTCTATATTTGCCTTGAATCGAAGCCTAACCCTATACTCGTTCCAAAATCGCTGGATATCACTTGTATACGCCCTATTTGCGTGGGGGCGTCCTCTTCTGTTTGCTACATATGCAAGACGTTTCTCATAGGATTCAAGCAGGTGGTACTCTGAGAAAAACTCTATAGTTTTTCCTAATTGCTCAACTGCATGTTTTCGCTCTTCACTCCACTTTGACTGAAGGACATCCTTCAATTCGATGAACACAACAATACCTTTTGTGTGTAGAGGGGATGTCAACAACATTGCATCACACCGCATTGCCTCTGTCCCATCATGGCGCCTTAAGGGGATGTGCTTATCAACAGGCAGAAACTGTATCCTCTGTAGCCCAGGGTTCGAAACTTCGGCAATCCAAGTGTCGACGCTTCTATCGTAGGAGATGAACGCAGGGAGCTCTCCAGGATCATCACATATACCGAACGATGGAATCCCATCTATGATATCTTCATCCCGAACGTATTCAAAGAAATCAATCCCCGGCATTTACTCGTCACCCAATTCTAGAATACGGGAGAAATCATCGTTGAAATTCCCGAGGATATCATTTAAATAATTCTCGTCAGAAGGGATTCCATCAATATCCTCTAGTAGCGAGATGGTACCCTTGGTATCAGTCTTGTATATTCGCAATTGATCAGGTGCGATGGAAGCAGCCTCGGGAACAATACTCTCCAACTCTTCCCGTGTAGTAGAAGACATATTCTCTTTGTCATACACCCCTTTAGAAGCAACTGCAAGAGTTGCTGCATTAAGCAGATACGGGCTATGCGTTGTGACAATCAGTTTATTATCCTCATTGAGATTCCTATAGGAGAGCAGAGAGTAAAACATTTGGATCTGTGCATCAGGAAAAAGATTCTGTTCCGGTTCCTCAACAATATTAACGAAATACGAGGGAAGCAGTGAAGTTAAAAGGCTGCTGAACATATTGATCAATCTGGTGTCGTTGGGCTTTTTCGCAAGGAGCTCCTTCATCTCTCTTCGGATTTTTGCCATATCCTCATTTGACAGACCTCCGTTGAAGGAGATCCCAGCCTCCAGCTTCTTCTCCAGAGATTCCATATCCAGCGAAAATTGTTTCGCTAGATAATCGCTTACCAGATATAATGGGACCAATGACTGAAACCCACTCGCTGCTTGAGAGAGCCTTGTTTTATTGTCATACCGCTTGACCCATGAGATATCATTCAGCTTGTCATATGAGAAAGAGGTGCCATCGATAGGGAGAACAAGATCATCATTCAAATTTTTCCGTGCTTTGTCATACTCATCCAAAAAGGATACAAATGACTCTGGAAGATCTCTTATCGCACTCAAGCCGGGCAATACGCTGATAAAGTTTCGCTCTGAAGGGACATACATTATCTTTGGGATGGAAGCACGTTCTGAGCTCTGTATTCTCTCTATATGAAGCTTCGATTCCCCGCGATATGCGATATGGTACATAGATCCGATATACTCCAACGTGGAGTCATCAGAAAAATAGGATTTGATATTGTGGAAGTCGAAGCGAGACTTGAAACGACCAGGAAGCTTCAATTCTTTCTCCGTGAAATCCTTACGGGTAAGAGCCTTTTCAATCCACATCAATGTTGACAACGCCTTGGCTACCGTGCTTTTCCCCGAACCTTGCGGCCCGATTATCATGGTGAAATCAGGTATATCCATGAATGTATCTTCGAGGAACCCTTTAGTAATCGGTCCGAAATTCTTTATAGCAAGTTTCATACCTTATTTCCCTATATCTTGGCGTCATCCAGCTAGCAGATGCATTGGTGCAATCACCAAACCTATTGTACACCAAAAGCGATCAAATCAATAGTAATCTACTTTGTACTGTGAAGCCCAGACTTATCATAGAGAACATCAAGAGCATAAGCACCATCTTCCAGGTCAGGGAAGCAAGACAATCGGCCCGCACATCAAGATAGGATTTTTCCAGCAGATCACCCCCACATCCCGTGAGGCGGTGACAACAAATACTAGAACGCAACCTTACAGAGGCCCAAGGCGAAGCTGCTTGATATAGACAGCAGCTTCAGCCTTGACCAGGGGTATCGACCCCCCATATGTCTCAAGGATGTGCTGCACCGCGCGAATGCGCGGATCATCGCTTCTCAGGCTCAGGAGCGTATCACAGGTACCCTTCTCATCAATCTTCTCCCAGAGCTTCAAGAAGCGCAGGATGACCTTGCTCTCCTTCTTGTGTTCACTCTGGTAGAAAGAAGAGAGCGCATAATGGTCAAAGAGACGATCGATCGGTGTCGACTGGCAGAAGGCGGGTCCTTCACTTGCCGGGTGGTACACCGTACCAAGGTTTCCCAAAACAGAAGAGTACTGATCGAGAACATCATCGCGATAGAGCTCATCGGAGAAGAGGTACTCTCCCTCTCCAGCGAACGCTGCCAAGGCCCTGATGGCGTACTCACTCTTCTCTTGAAACCATCCCATGAACATGGGGTTCACATCCACCATAGGTACAGAAGCTTCAGTGCGTGGCAACGCCTCAAGGCCGTATCCATTCATTACAGAACGAGGATGGGCGCTGCTATCAACGCCCTTCATGGCGTCTACCCGCTCTCGATCACCTGCGCTCATCCAATACATGACAAAGAGATAATACGCGCAGGTATTCAACGCATGCCGAACTTCAGGGATCTCCATGATCGACTCATCAAGGAGATCCACAAGACAGGAGAAGGAGCGCAACGCTCTATACAGGTATATGGCAGGTGAACTATCCATGGTAGCTAAAAGAATAGCGGAGGGAGGGGGGAAATGGAAGAGAGGAGATGGCAATTCACTGAGATTTTCTCTGCATCGCCACACTGAATACTCTGTGCTTCAGCTCATCGATCGAGGCCGAGCAATTGAGGGGAACGCCTCTCATCGTATCCAATATTCTTTGGATAACTGTCAGCCCTCAGCATTAGGCTCTGTGGGTTTCAAGAGTTTAATAAGTTCCATGGATATTTCTCGTGGCGTTAACAACGATGAATTTAGAGCCAATCTATTAGAAAGGGTTGGACTAAAGTCATGAACTTCTTTTTTGGATATATTATGCCATATCGGCAGAATTGTTTTCCCTCCAACCATTTCTCGCTCGAAGAGCCCATCAAGTTCATATTGCGTCCAGCCCTTTTGTATATAGTGCACAGACAACACCACAATACCAAACTTTGATTTCTTTAAGCCGTTGTCTATCTTTGCTCGTAAACTATCACCCCATTGAATATTCATGTCATCATACCAGACCTTGATGCCAGCCTGTGACAGTTCCTGGTAAAGATCATCAACAAAACTCTTCTTGTCTTCAGAAGCGTGAGAGAGAAACACATCATATTCCTCATCGCCAGTTTCGGAATACAAATGAGTGGTAGCGACCTGTGAGGAAATATTCTGAGCTAGCTGGGATGTCAATTCCGCAATGCGGTGTTCATAATTTTGTTGCAATTCCCTCTGTGACTTTTCTGCTCTTTTCGATGCTACTAATTCTTCTCTTTGGAGGTTTTGTGCTGCTATGCTACGCTGCCTTCTCTTCTCAGCAATTTTGTGGGAAATGGTAGCTTTATTGGTTGCTACCTTCACTAAATCATTTCTAAATCCTTGGATTTGTCTCTGCTTTGACTGGACGGTGGATGCTGACGTGGAATTCGTGATACTGCGCTCAATATCATTAATTCGTCTTGTCTTATCTGCTTCATTTTTAGTTTCTGCCGCTAATTTTACCTCTAGATCAGCAATCTCATTGTCAATTCGATTCAGGTTTCTTTGTGCTTGGTCTACACTCATTTACCACCTCACTCTCTAAACTATATTTTAAGACAAGTAACATATCTGGCTGTTCCAACTCTTATGATTTCAAGCGTTTCAGTACAGTTCGGTTAAATTCACATAATTCGTGAGTCATTTTATCCCTCCTGAATGGCACATCATAGTGATCCAATATTCTTTGCGCCTGCAGTCTGATCATGCTGATACCTCTTCACAGAAGCGAGCGAATCTCTTCAAAGGTGAGGGGGCTGTCCTGGTCAGTGAGGATGGTATCGAAGAGCTGTTGCTTTGATTGCTGCAACTCCAGGATCTTTTCTTCTATTGAATCGATGGCAATGAGCTTGTGGACGTTGACGATGTTTTTCTGGCCTATTCGATGGAGACGGTCGATGGCTTGGTTTTCGACCGCTGGATTCCACCAAGGGTCATAGATGATTACCTGATGGGCTGATGTCAAGTTGATGCCGACGCCTCCGGCTTTCAAGCTAATCAAGAACACCCCGGCTGCACTGGATTCAAAGCCATCGACGACCGCTTGCCGATGTTCGGTCTCACCATCAAGATACCAGTGGGGAATCGAGTGATTCTCGATCCAGCGCTGCATGAGGGCCAGCATCGAGGTGAACTGGCAGAATACAACTACTTTGTAGTGATTACTGATCAATGAGCTGAGCAACGCACAGAACTGATCGAACTTCCCACTCGAGGGGTGCGAGTAGTGGCGTATACCCTTTGGCAACAATGCTGGATGACAGCAAATTTGTCGCAAGTGCAACAAGCCATTGAGCACCACGGTTCCCGAATTTTGTAGACGCTCTTCGCTATCCAGTTGCATTCTGATCGCTTCCAAGACCGTGGAATAGAGCTGTTGTTGCTCCTCATGCATCTGGCTGTAGTGCACGGTGATGACTTTTTCAGGAAGCTCCGTGAGCACATCCTGCTTCGTCCTTCGCAGCAGGAACGGACTGAGGAGTGTATGCAGGGTTTCTTGGGATGTTGGCGTTTTGGTACGCTTCAGAAAGTGCGCTCTCGGCCCCAAGAGAGGTGGAAGAACAATGTGATAGACCGACCAGAGGTCAGAGAGGGAGTTTTCGATCGGAGTGCCCGTCAACGCGAGGGCAAACCGATAGTTGAGTTTCTTCACTGAGCGATGGTGCCGGGAACGTGGGTTCTTGATGTACTGCGCCTCATCGAGAACGATGCAGTCCCACGGTATCAGGGAAAGTTGAGGAAGATCGTTGTCTACTGTCCCATAGGTAGTCAGCACCAGAGATGAGGGCGGGCACTGATCAAGGCTCTTACGATTGGGGCCATGATGGAGATGCACGTGAGCATCGGGATAGAATTTTGCGATTTCCCGCTGCCAGTTGTAGAGCAGAGTCTTTGGGACGACGATGAGAGTGGGCATCGTGGAGACTCTGTCTCTGTCCGAAAGAAACGCAATGGTCTCTATGGTCTTTCCCAATCCCATCTCATCGGCAAGGCACCCGCCGAGAGCGTTGCAATACAAATACTTGATCCACTTGACCCCTTCTCTCTGGTAGGGGCGCAGGGTGGCACAAAAGGAGGGGGAAAGGTTGAGAGAGACGGTGGGATACCGCGGTTTGAAAACCGACAACTCCTTGTGCTCAGCCTCGACCTCCTCATAGAAATCAAGCAGATCGCCGGCTCTGGTAAAGGGAACGCTCAGCGTTCCATCCTGATGAACCGCTCGCTTCAAGCGCTGCGCCGATTGAGGGAAGAGGAGATACTCGTCATCTATCTGTATGTAGTCCTGATGGTTCGCCAGCAAGGAAATGAGAGAGATGAGAGTTTTCCGCTCCGGGGAGGATTCGCTCTCCCCGGCAAACCATTCAATCCGTTCTCCCATCCTGATGGTTATCACTCCACTGGAGTAAGGACGGAGCGGACGATTGTACAAGAGGAGGCGAAATCCGATGGCTTGGGCTTCGCTACAGGCACGATAGAACTCTTCTCTTGTGGTAGAGAAGAGGTTCTCGCGCTCAAAGCGCCATCGGGTTCGGGTAAGGACTTCAAGTGCATCGTGCTCGAAGAAGAGGTCGCGTAGTGGACGTTGATGTTCCCCGGTGACCGCGTGGGCAGCAACTTCCTCTCCTTCGTAGTCGAAGAAGACCCGTGCTGAGAAACCGGTTTTGGTCTTCTCAATCCTCAACACCGGTGAAGGAAGAACCCGGCGAGGCGTATCGAGACATACGTTTTCCTTCACATACAGGTGAGTCCCATCGAAGATGAGCTCAGCCGATCCGATGACCAGGTGGAAAGATGGAGAAGTCGGTGTGAAGGAAGATCCGACGGATGAGACATCGGTGATGTGGATGATGGGGTCCCGGCGGCGAGGACGATGGAAGAGGAGGATTCCTGCAGAGAGGAGGTCACTCAACAGTATGGGATCGACCAGTATTGCACTGCGATGGATCTGGCGTCCGCCGCCTCCGCCCAAGATCTGACGGAGAACTGCGAATGATGAGGATGCATCGGCCGCTTCCTCGAAGGTCGCGATATTGATGCTTCTCAGCAATCCTGAATACGTATGCTGGGCGGTAATCCGCACCAGTCCGACGCATACCTCCAGGTATACCGAGCGGAACCGAATCGATTTGGCATGGTCGAGGATGAGGATGAGCTCTTCATGACCGGTAGAAATATTCATTTGCCCCGATCATCCTTCGATAGAAGTGTTCCCGCGTCTCTTCGGTGCAGGGAGCTTCAAATGCCATCCCATCCTCTGGCACAGCAATGGGGGTATGGTGCAACCTGCATCCTCCCCCGCAGATGTACCTGATGGCACAATCACGGCAAGGCTTGACTGCATCGACATCAGTATGCACAGTGACTTCCTTCGACAAGGCGATGATGTGCGCTACCCCCATGCTCAGGGCGTTGCCCTGAGCCTCCTCCTCGAAGATACGGTTGCACCAGTAGAGATCCCCGTTGGAGGCGAGTGTGATACCCCCATACCCGCAGTTTCGCACCTGCTGTCGCTCCGCCAGATTACGGTAGAAGTTTTCAAAAAGGTAGTCCGGCTCCAAGGCGGTGACGATTGCGTTCACACTCCGCCGATAGGATTCATTGAGCTTTGGGGTGACCGTGATGTTCCGTCCAGGGATCAGCTCAAAGGAGAAGCTGACGTTGAGGTTTGGGTATTGAGCCTGGAGATCCTTCACGAAGGCGACGTAGTGTTCCTTCTCTGTCTCAAGCTCTTGGTAGCCTGGCGTGATGGCCACCGAGGTGATGATCGTGCTCGCTTCCAGGAGCGCGATGGTCTTGAGCACCCGCTCAAAGCCATCGCTGTTGCGTACTCGCCTGTAGGAGTCCTCGTCATATCCGTCGATGCTCAGTTGCACCTCGGCAATGACGCCATCAAGCCGCTCGACGAGGTTTCGCGTCCAGAGGAGCCCATTGCTCAGCACGCTGATGGCATAGCCGAGAGCGTGGCAGAACTCACACAGCTCGACGAACGCCGGAGAGAGGAGCGGCTCTCCCCCGCTGAAGGTGACGGTGTCGAAGCCATGGTGGGAGAAGTCGGTGAGGATGCGTTTCCACTCCAGGAGGGGAAGCTCTTCTGTCCTGATGTCACCGGAGTACATGTAGCAGTGGGAGCAGCGCAGGTTGCATTCATTCGTCAAGCTGATGAAGAGCTCATGAGGAGATACTGGAAGCGCTTCACTCTGCAAAGAATGACAGAATCCCTTCGCCTCAATCTCGGTGAGGACCCGGATAACGGGCTCCTCATCGAAGGCAGCCAGAGCCTCGGCGATGGTGTGTCCTTGCTCGAGGTATTGGAAGATGGGGTACTCAGAGGCTTCCAACACGAGCCAGTTGGCGCTCTCGGGGTGAACGACCAAGACCTTCCCGTCATAGGGGATCACACGGATGGAAGCGGGGAAATCGTAGCGATCGGCTGGATCCACAGAGGATTTCATACAGCCTCGCCTCCTTCACATCGAAGGCAGCTCTGGAACCAGGGAACAGAAAGAAACTCAACTCTCTCAGTTGCGGTTCTTATCACAGTTTTTAAAACAATACATCATCCCAATTCTTGATGTCTTAGGAGCTACCTTTTTGGTTTTCCACTCAACGATGATTTTCTTGGTTTGGTTGTCACATTTCATCTATATAACCCCACAACAAATTCTGCTTTTCCTCAGTATACGTTGAATACAGGCTCAGAGCAATAGTGTTTAATAATTTCAACCGTGTTTTTCACATCACTCACAGATACTCTTGAACAAGCGCTGTGCATCCCGACGATGGGATAGGAGATGGTGGCGCACTTCGCCCCTGAGACCAGGGAGGGGAACGCCGACTCACTGAAGCCCAGTTCATTCACTTCCAGTTGGTACGGTATGGAGTGCTTCCTCGCCAACTTTGCAACATGTGCAACAAGAGCTCGATCAGAAATACTGGAGCCATCGCTGACCTTGATGCACGGTCCGCCTCCAAGAACAACATTGTTGTCATCCACCACCGGTGTGGCATCGATGGATACAACCTGGTAAAAGGAGTGTGCATACGAGAGGTGTTGGATCCCCCTCCCCCCGATCTCCTCCTCACGGGTGAAGGCGAAGAGCAGAGAAGACTCAGGCTGAGCATCAAAGAGGTCCAAGATGATGGCAAGCAGAATGGCACATCCTGCTCGGTTGTCCAGAGCCTTCCCTTTGATGGTGTCCTCATCGATGGAGCAGCGGGTAGCGAAGGTTCCCGTCATGGCTACGCGTGGCAGTGGGGTGGGCTGTGACAATCGAACCACGAACGAAGCAGAAGATCCTATGTTGTGCTGCTCCACCACCCCCACCGCACCATTCTCGAAGATGATGTGGGACCCTACCATCTCAGCTTTTCGAAGTGAGCCGAAGGTGCGAAACCACACAAAGGGGTATTCGACATTCTGTACCTGGATGCCTACCTCATCGCTGTGGGCGCAGATAAGGCGCTTCTCTTCGCTGTGGTCATCACCGAGCTGTACCAGGAGGTTTCCGAATGAGTCGTAGGTGAACGGAACAGAGTGAGAGGAGAGGATTGAACCAACGGCTTGCAGCACCTGATCTTCGTAGCCACTCACCCCCATGGTGTTGGAGAGCCGCTGAATGTAATTATAGAGTGGTGTCATGGTTCGATCCTAATTTCTTTTTGTAGTAGTTGATACGTCGTTCGATCTCGGGGAAGACGAATGCATCGTTGATACCCAGTTCATCAAGGCCCCAAAGCAGAGTTTCCTTTGCGGTATAGGGAATCACAAAGACGTATTGTTTACCGTGCATCGTTTCATCAATCGCGCTCTTTGTCCCGTTTGACGGCAGCGGCGAATAGTCGGATGGTACGCAGAAATACCGTTTTACATCATCGCATTGCAATGAAGGGTTGTCTGCGTTTCTTCCCACGATGAGAAATGCTCCTTGCTGCTGAATGATGCGTTGGTTATTCATAGGAGGTTTTACAAAGATGCATCCTTTGAATGAATCCAAGGTAAGGTCATCATTTGTCTCGAACTCCTCATTTAAAGCATGTGCATTAAAGACAAGGGACCGTAAGAGCTGACATCCCTCATCTTTGTCTTTGCTTGGGCGCTCAATACATTCTGTCGGTTTT
>JGI24712J26585_10002083_pt1 | contig 16642 bp, 14 predicted proteins | sample BioPla3DNA2_FD_26585 | JGI IMG/M metagenome (IMG submission 26585) | reverse complement strand
CCCTATCTACCTGTGGTGCAACATTATATACCCCTACTTGTCCCCCCCCCGCTCTTTTACATTTTTGTATCTCCCCATTATCACACCTATTCCTGAACTATCCATAAATTGAATACCCGAAAAATCAAATACAATGTTTTTTACATTATGTTTAATGAATTCCCTATCCAACTTATCTCTTATGGTCTCGGAAGTATGATGGTCAACTTCTCCTGATATTTTAGCTATAAGACTTCCTTTTTTTATTGAATATGTTATGGTCATTGTTTTTCCCCTTTCATTTTCATCATTTAGGCATAAAAAATCTTCTATATAATACATTCTCCATAAAATGGAATATACCTTTAAAAATAAAAAAATAATACCAATCCTTGGTATTATTTTTATTTTAATTTTCCTAATCTCCATTTTGAATTGGCAGCCCCATCCGTTCCTGGATACTGATCTATAGCTTGGCTATAAAATTCTTTGGCTTTTTCTATATTATCTTGTTCCTCGTATATTCTACCTAGATAATACAATGCATTATCCGAATAATATTGTTCCCTAGCATATAGGAGTGATTTTTCTAGTTCTACTATTGCCTTATCATAGTCTTTTCTAGAATAAGCACTTTGCCCATTATTATAATGAGCACTTGCCGCATCGATAAATACCTTGTTACTTAATTCATCATAGGTAGCTCTATTTTCTTCGGGAATATTAAAGGCATCCAAAGAATATAAAAGAACCGCCGCATCTTCTATCTTTTTATTATTATATAAAATCTGCACTTGATTTATTTTTTGAACTTCCTCTAGAGCAATTTGTCTTTGTTGAAGCTGTCCATTCATGTCTAGTACTTTCCTATTTTCTTCTTCTAAATCACTGATTGTTTCTTGACTTTCCTGTTTTAGTCTACTGTACTCTATTTCAAGATTTTGGTTTTTAATATCGAGATCTTCAATTTGTTTGGTGAGCACATTAACTCTATCGGGAATAACCAAAATAAGCAATAATGCAGCAGTACAAATAGCCCCCACTACAAAACCAATAATGTGACCCATAGGAGAAAATGGGGCTTTTGACTTTCTCCTTCGATGAGCCCTAATAGTTGCTGTAGATTTATCTTCCCTTCTTGGTATGAAAGAGTTAGGCCTTAATTCCCTATAATACCTTATAGCCTTAGAATTTGACATGTCAATCTCTAGGGCTTTTTCAATATAGGGCAGAGCCTTTTCCTTTTCGTTTTCTTTTAGTAGGCATAAAGCTACAAGACAACAGGCCTCAACAAAATTAGGATTTAACTGGAGGGCCTTTTTAAGCTGTATAATGGCTAGATCTTCACTTCTTTGGCCGGCATATTCTATTGCTTGGTTAAACATTCTTATCGAATCGTTATATTGTTCTAACTTTCTGCCGCTTCTTTGAATTCTTTTAATATAATCCAAAGCAATATTATCTTCCTTTTGAAAATGGGTACTAATCACCCACTCTGCCAATGCTTGCCCAAATTCTCCGATTTCATAATAAACCAATCCTAAAAGGTTCCTTGCATTTATATTGGTTTTATCAAACTCCACTGCCTTAGACAGAGAGCCAATAGCATTGGTAAGCTCCCTATTATTTGCTTGTTCTAAGCCCTTATTGTAAAGTCGAAGAGAAATAGCTTTAAGTTTCCTATACAAAAAAATATTAAATTGACATCTAGGACATTGACTGAGGTTTTCTTGAATTTCTATATGGCATGCTGGACAAATCACAACAATCTACTCCTTACCTTCTGACTTTATTTCTAAATTTCTTGTAATATGTGTTAATAAATCAATCATGTCCTTTATTTCATTGGATTTAATCACTTCTTCTATACCGTCCACTTCTAAGGCTGGTTTGAATTTACGTAGCTCTTCTTTAAAATCAATCACAATTTCAACCCCTTTTTCTTTTTAATATATTTTTTAATTCAGATATCAAATACAGTGATCCTGCGCAACACAGAATATCCTCCTTAGAGGTTAAACTAAGGGCCAATTCAAATGCTTCTTGAATATTTTTGTTTTTATAAACTGAATTAGGATACTTCTTCATAGCTTCTTCTAATTCGTCTACGGATAGTTTTCTAGAATTTGATGGTTCTGTAATAATAACATCCCCTACTTGGGGCATGATTTGTTCTAAAATATTTTTGTAAGGTTTATCTTTTAGAATTCCAATTAATAAAGTAATTTTCCTGTCTTTAAAATATTGTTTAAATGCCTTTTTTAAGGCTATAGCGCCTCCCTCATTGTGGGCCCCATCAAAGATAACCAAAGGCATTGTACTAACAATCTCCATACGCCCAGGCCAAAAACTTTCCCTTAAACCATCCCTAATATCTTTTTCGCATATTACAATGCCCTGCTTCTTTAAAACCTCTATGGTCAAAAGTGCCGTTGCCGCATTGTATATTTGATGTTCTCCTAAAAAGGAAAACTCCAAATTATCATAGGAATAAAATTCGGTTTCAATGGAAAAACGAGTTCTTTCTATAGTAAAACTTTTATCTTTAATATTTGTCTTATACGCATAAAATAAAGTTGAATCTAATTCTTTGCATATATCTTTAATAATATTATACACTTTAGTATTTGGAAAATACAATACAGTATTGCAATTTTTCTTTATAATTCCCGCTTTTTCGTGAGCAATTGACTCAATATTATCTCCTAATACATCCATATGGTCCATTCCTATTGAAGTTATAACAGAAACTAAGGGGTTTTCTATCACATTGGTGGCATCATATCGACCCCCTAACCCCACTTCCAAAATCACAAAATCTACCTCGCTTTCTGCAAAATAAAGCAAGGCCATGGCTGTTAGAGATTCGAATACCGTGGGATGTTCTTCTTCTTTGCACTTTTTAGATGCTGTAATTATCTTTTCCCCGACCTTGGCAAAATCTTCGTCGGAAATATTTATGTTATTTATTTTAATCCTCTCATTGTAACTCTCCAAATGAGGGGATGTATACATGCCTACACGATACCCTGCCTTCATTAAGATGAATTCTAACATGGTGGCAACTGATCCCTTTCCATTAGTACCGGCGATATGTATGACCTTAAGAGATTTTTCCGGGTTTTTAAGCCGTTCTAGAAGGTTTTGCAGCCTTATAAGACCTGGTCTTGAGCCAAAACGTTCTATCGAATTTATATATTCAATGATTTCATTATAATCCAATGTATTATCCTCCTCGGGATTGTACTTAACAAATCCCTGTTCTTATGGGTTAAACATTCTACCTTTTCCTATAAGTATAAATATAAATATAAAAAAAACAAGGCCCTCAAGGGGTCTTGTTTAACTTATTTCTTTAATAGGGCTTCAAGTCTTTCTTTAACCTGTTTAAGCATAGTTTCATATTGAATTCCTTTTTCTTTTTCCTCCTGTATAACCGCCTGTGGCGCCTTATCTACAAAGCCCTTATTGTTTAGTTTCTTTTCTACTCTTGCAACTTCTTTTTCTAGCTTTTCTTTTTCTTTTTTAAGTCTTTCTATTTCTTTTGTAATATCAACCAATTCAGCAAAAGGAATAAAAATTGTAGCTCCCGGTATAACGGTAGATATGGCATCTTCATCGATACCTGTCTTATCCTTTTGAACCGATACCGAACTGCCATAGGCTAAGGATGCAAAAAATAACTTTCCCCTTTCAAATATATCTAGGACATCCTCTTTTTTGGAAACAACTATGAGATTTGCTTTTTTGGATGGTGCAACATTCATTTCAGCCCTTATATTTCTGATATTCCTAATCGCTTGTTTCATTAATTCTATTTCATTTTCCTCTACCTTGAAGTTCCACTCATCCTTGTACTCTGGCCAGGTGGAAAGCATAATTGTCTCTTCTTCCTCCTGAATATAAGTAAATATTTCCTCGGTAATAAAAGGCATATATGGGTGAAGGAGTTTAAGAGCATTCATAAGTACTGTTTTAAGAGTCCAAAGAGCTGCTTTTCTAGTTTTATCTTCCTTATTGTAAAGTCTTGGTTTTACCATCTCAATGTACCAATCACAAAATTCTTCCCAGAAGAAATCGTACAATTTAGAAACCGCAACCCCTAACTCATATTTATCCATGTTATCCGTTACCTCTTTGGCTAAGGTATTTACTTTAGATAAAATCCATTTATCAGCACCACTTAAATCTTCAAGTTTTACTTTAATATATTCTTCGTCTTCAAGATTCATTAATATAAATCTTGTAGCATTCCAAATCTTATTCCCAAAGTTCCTATTTGCCTCTACTCTTTCATAATAAAAACGCATATCATTTCCTGGGGCATTCCCAGTTACTAAGGTTAAACGTAGAGCATCAGCTCCATATTTAGCTATAATCTCCAATGGGTCTACTCCATTCCCTAAGGATTTACTCATTTTTCTACCCTGTGAATCCCTTACAAGCCCATGGATTAAGACATCTTTAAATGGTATCTCTCCCATTTGTTCAATTCCTGAAAACACCATCCTAACAACCCAAAAGAAAATGATATCATACCCTGTAACTAATACATTGGTAGGATAAAAATAATCTAGTTCTTCTGTTTTATCAGGCCACCCTAAAGTAGAAAAAGGCCATAGGGCAGAACTAAACCAAGTATCTAGGGTGTCATCATCTTGCTTAAAGGAAGTGCCTTGGCATTTTGAACAGGACTGAGGCATCTTGCGGGCTACTTCGATGTGGCCACAATCTTGACAGTAATAGGCAGGAATCCTATGCCCCCACCACAATTGTCTTGAAATACACCAATCACGAATGTTTTCTAACCAGTGAAGATATATTTTACCAAAACGTTCCGGTACAAATCTAAGTTCTTTTTCCCTTAAGGCCCCAATTGCAGGCTTTGCTAAATCCTCCATCTTAACAAACCACTGCATCTTGATCATAGGCTCAATAACTGTATCACATCTATCGTGAATCCCTACATTATGGAGATGCTCTTCAATCTTAACTAAAAAGCCTCCTTCTTCCAATGCTTTAACGATGGCTTTTCTAGCTTCATATCTGTCCATCCCAGCATACTTACCTGCTTCAACATTTAGAGTGCCATCATCATTTAAAATGTTGATTTGGGATAAGTTATGTCTTTGCCCTACTTCGAAATCATTAGGATCATGGGCCGGTGTAATCTTAACAACTCCTGTTCCAAATTCTTTGTCCACATACGCATCGGCAATAATAGGTATTTCTCTATTTACTATAGGCAGTATTACTGTCTTTCCGATAAAATCCTTATACCTTTCATCTTCAGGATGAACTGCTACGGCTGTATCTCCAAACATGGTTTCGGGGCGGGTGGTTGCTATTTGAATATATCCACTGCCATCTTTTATAGGGTAACGGATATGCCAGAAATGGCCCCCCTTTTCTTCGTGTTCTACTTCAGCATCTGAAATAGACGTCTGGCATTCTGGACACCAGTTGATTATCTTTGCTCCCCTATATATATATCCCTTTTCATATAAACGGATAAACACTTCTAAAACAGCCTTCGATAATCCTTCATCCATGGTAAATCTTTCCCTATCCCAATCACAGGAACTTCCTAGTTTTTGAAGCTGCTTTAATATTGTGCTTCCATATTCCTCTTTCCATTGCCATGCTTTTTCTAGGAAAGCTTCTCTACCAAGTCCTTCTTTTGTTAGCCCTTCTTCATTTATTTTTTGGACAATCTTAACTTCTGTTGCAATACTGGCATGATCCGTCCCAGGCATCCAAAGAGTGTTATACCCCTGCATTCTTTTCCAGCGGATAAGAATATCCTGTAAGGTATTATCAAGGGCATGGCCCATATGAAGATGTCCTGTAATATTGGGAGGTGGAATTACGATAGTAAAGGGTTCTTTAGAACGGTCTACCTTAGCGTGAAAATACTTATTATCAAGCCACTTTTGATACAATCTGTCTTCTACAACTGAAGGATCGTATACTTTTTCTAGATTTTTAGCCATATTTTATTCCTCCTAAGAATATAAATCATAAGATAAAAAAATCCCCTTCACCCCCATAAAGGACGAAAGAGATTTCCGTGGTACCACCTTTGTTTCTTTTAATAAATTATAAAAAGACACTTAAAACAATAACGGAGTCACCCGTTCGCATCTACTAAAGGTTCAATACGAAAGCTCAGAAGCTACCTTCTACTATGCATTGTTCAAAAAACCTTCCAGCCTATGGGTTTTTCTTTCTAGGAGATGCATTAGTATACTCCTCTTCTTCATTGCCAATATCTTAATTTGTTTGTTTAATTGTATTAAAAGGTTGTTTTTTTGTCAAGGTTCTATCGACTTTTATTGAATTTCTTCTAAATAATTTTCTATTATTTTTCCTACTACTTTATCTTCCGTATCATCGTTATCTTTTAATTCATTTAACTGAAGCCATATATCTTCTTGGTAAGTATCGAGAAGGGCCAATTGTGATTCTAGAGATACCCTTTCATTTTGAATATCTTCTAAGGCTTTTCTTCTTTCCTCAATCTTACTCCATTTCTTAACATCTTCAAAATATTCCACATAGATTTTTCTTTTTTTTAGAATCCCTAATACCTCATCTTCTATCCTAGTCATGGTAGAATTAATACTTTTAAATCGCTTTTCATTATGCTTATTCTTCTTATATAGCTCCCAATTTCTTTCCAATTGTTCTGCACTGTCTACATTAAATTTTCCGTATTCATATTCTAAAAAATTTGTATAATACACATAGCGAATTTTGGCTTTATTTAATAGTTTTATTGCCCTTGCTTGCATACGTCCATTTTTTTTAAGCTCATAGTCTAATCGCCTTCTAAATATATAAATCCATGTTCCTATTCCCACTGCCAGTATCCCAGTAATAGTAGCAGGAACCAAAATTCTAGTTTCTTTATTCATGATAATATACGAAAAAACAAGAGCAACAGCTCCTAATATTATGATCATTCCTATAGATACCTTATGCATTATAATCTGAGCATTTTCTATCTGCTCTCTGCTGTATATTAAAGCTTCCTTTTCCCCTTCTAAATAATCCACATCTCTTTTTACCCCCGTTTGCTTTCCCTCTGCTTCTTCTATTTCATTCATAATTTCAGGGAATTCACTTTCGTATTGCTGAATCTTACTAAGAATCCTATTTTTACTTATTAATCTTCCCTTTAAGGATTCTTTTTCCTCTATTACAGCTTTATAATCAAAAAGAAGATGCCTAATACGCTTTAAATCTTCAGCAGTCAATAATTTAAACTTTTCAAGTTCTTTTGCTTTCTTAGATAACTCTTGAAGCATCTTCAGTAAGTTAATTTTTTGTTTACCTATATCCATCAATTCTTCGCAAAGGGCATTGGCTTTCTGGGCATCATCATAAAATTCATCTTTTTGATATAATTCATCAAATTTCTTTATTTTGTTTCTAAAAAAAACACCAAAAGTAATTTTATTTAAAAAAACTGTCATGACTCTATTTAACTTACCTATAAATTCAGACATATTACCCCTCATTGTTTTTGATTTTTGTTATATTATATCATATATCTTTTTATTGGTATAAGAAAAATGAATTTATACTGCTTTAAGAGATATATTCTAAAATAAAGTTTTCCCAAATGTTCTCTATCTCTTCTTTTATCAGCTCATTTTTTAGGTAAACAAAATTAAACTCTCTTTGAAGGACAAAGTCTTTTATTTTAATCTCCCTCAATTCTCCTTCTTTTATTTCTTTTCTTACAGCATCCTCATACATAAATCCAATGCCTATATCATTTTTTATCATTTCTTTTGTTATGTTTACGTTCCCTATCTCTATAATCTTTTTAAAGCTATTTAAAGTATAATTTCCATCGAATAATCCCCTCTCAAGTACCTCTCTTGAACCCGAACCCTTTTCCCGGATTATGATTGTTTCATCCTTAAGATCGTCTAGATATACTATTTTTTTAGATGCTAGTTCATGTTTTGGTGAAGCCACTAATATAAACCTTGCCACCTTGAATAATCTGGTTTCATACTCAGCTTTGTTAAACAATCCTTCTATTAAGGCAAACAAAATTTCCCCTTTTTGTAGCATATCAAGGACAACCTCTGTATTATCGACATACATGGTTATATCATAATTGCTTAATTTTCTAATAAAATCTCCTACAATCGGAGCTAAGGTAAATTCCCCGATAGTTAAGGTAGCTGCAAAAGATAATGTCTTTTTTTCTTTTTGCACTTCTTCTAGCTTTTTCATTATGATTTGTTCGTTGCCCTTTGCATTTAAGATATATTTATAAAAGAGTTTCCCCTCGGAGGTGAATCTTAATTCCCTATTAGAGTATTTAAAGAACTTACATCCATAATATCTTTCTAAAAATTGAATATGCTGGGTCACTGCCGGTTGAGTTATGTTTAGCTCTTCTGCGGCTTTGGTATAACTCTTGTTTTTGTACACAGCTAAAAATGAATCTACCCTTATATCTAGCAAAACATCACCTTCTATAATTACAATTTATGAATATATAATAATTTATAATTAGATTTTATCAGTAAATGGTGTTAAAATCAATAAAAACAAAAGAAAGGCTGATTACATGACATTTATTAAAAATTACTCCGGCGGCATTTTACTTACATTTTTGCTTTCTTTGCTTTCTGCTTTTATAAGTAGTTTACTCCCTTATAATCTTATAAGTGCAGGAGTTTTTGCATTGCTAATTGGTATGGTTCTTAATCCCACCATCTCAAAATACAAGATTTTCGAACAGGGACTGGGATTCACAGCTAAAAAAATACTCAAATTTGCAATCATTCTAATGGGGGTATCCCTTAGTTTTTTCCAAGTTCTAGAAGTGGGTAAATTCTCTTTGTTCGTTATGACCTTTACCCTTTTGGCTGCTTTTGGCGGAGGGTATTTATTAGGGAAGTTATTTAAGATGGATTGGAAATTATCGGGGCTTATATCTGCCGGTACAGGAATATGTGGCGGTTCTGCGATCGCCGCTATTGCTCCGGTTATCGATGCCGAGGATAGTGATGTAGCATATGCCATATCTGCAACTTTTATATTTGATGTGGCAATGATTGTTCTTTTTCCTATTATGGGACGTTATTTCAATATGACTGATTTGGGGTATGGACTCTGGGCAGGCACTGCAGTCAACGATACTTCTTCTGTCGTAGCGGCAGGATACGCTTTTTCAGATGCTGCCGGTGAATTTGCCACCATTGTTAAACTCACTAGAACCTTATCCATCATTCCCACGGTTTTAATCTTTTCGTATATAAACGAAAAAACTTCCATTCTAAATGGAAGTGCTATCAGTCCTACCCATAAAAAAGTGGACCTAAAGAAAATTTTCCCTTGGTTCATCCTTATGTTTCTTATGGTTGTCGGAATTAAAAGTATGGGGATTATACCTCAAGGCATTAGCCAATCTCTTTCCTCCATAAGCAAGCTGTTTATGGTTATGTCCCTAGGGGCTATAGGACTTAGGACAAATTTTAAAAAGCTTGCAAAGTCGGGATTTATGCCTATGCTCCATGGATTTCTAATTTCCTTATTGGTAGTGCTAGTTTCATTCTTAGTTCAATTATTCATTGGACAGATGTAAATAAGAATTTAAATATTTTTATGTGCCTTCCTAAATTAATTATTGTATAAACACCTTTTCTGCGCCTAAATCCACGCCCCTGTATGAGGGTCGACGGAGGAGGTGAATCAGATACCAACAATGGTGGGATTTCAATCCACGCCCCTGTATGAGGGGCGACTCTGTTATTGTATTTTTTGCATTTTCAATTATATTTCAATCCACGCCCCTGTATGAGGGGCGACTAAGATTAAGGGGGTTTTATTATTATGACTAAATTTCAATCCACGCCCCTGTATGAGGGGCGACGTCAATTTTATTTTGGTATGATTTTGTTAAGCAATTTCAATCCACGCCCCTGTATGAGGGGCGACTTTAAATACATGACAAAATCAACTGATGAAGATATTTCAATCCACGCCCCTGTATGAGGGGCGACCTTGATACCTTTGCATATAGCAATGTAATATTATTTCAATCCACGCCCCTGTATGAGGGGCGACTCATCAAGCATGGAACCAAAATCAGGGAGCCAAATTTCAATCCACGCCCCTGTATGAGGGCGACTCGTCCTACGACCTTGACATTGTGCCGCGAAAAATTTCAATCCACGCCCCTGTATGAGGGGCGACAAAAGTAATATCTAGCCTGCCCAGTCATACAATAATTTCAATCCACGCCCCTGTATGAGGGGCGACAAAAACGGGTTTCTTCTTATCTTGATACTATAATTTCAATCCACGCCCCTGTATGAGGGGCGACTAATTATGGATATATATTCTTAACCTTAACTGTATTTCAATCCACGCCCCTGTATGAGGGGCGACCCTTAAAACTTTGATTTGGTTCTGTTGTAAGCGATTTCAATCCACGCCCCTGTATGAGGGGCGACAAAGAGTAGCACGCAGAAAAACCCTACCCCAAATTTCAATCCACGCCCCTGTATGAGGGGCGACCCGTCTAAAAAAACTAAAATATGTAAATGGGGATATTTCAATCCACGCCCCTGTATGAGGGGCGACCAAGTATGGTTGCACATATTTTGAGAGCAAAGGAATTTCAATCCACGCCCCTGTATGAGGGGCGACTTATCAATCGTCACGTTAAAATTAGCAAAACAAATTTCAATCCACGCCCCTGTATGAGGGGCGACAAACAGTATCCAGATAGTGTGGACTACTGTTACAATTTCAATCCACGCCCCTGTATGAGGGGCGACTATCATCTTATTTTGATACCAATATTCTATAAAATTTCAATCCACGCCCCTGTATGAGGGGCGACTATCAATCGTCACGTTAAAATTAGCAAAACAAATTTCAATCCACGCCCCTGTATGAGGGGCGACATGTTGTTGGCTACGGTATAACATCAAAAACGCATTTCAATCCACGCCCCTGTATGAGGGGCGACTCTGTTCTTCATATGTTTGACCAACTTCATATTATTTCAATCCACGCCCCTGTATGAGGGGCGACCCTTACAGCTTTTAATATGAAAGCCGAAGAAAGTGATTTCAATCCACGCCCCTGTATGAGGGGCGACAATGGGTTTACGTCTAGGCTACCTATGGTTGTAATTTCAATCCACGCCCCTGTATGAGGGGCGACCTTAAAAATTTTCTCACAAAAATTATCAAGCATGATTTCAATCCACGCCCCTGTATGAGGGGCGACAATGTAAAAGTTATTCATTATTTAAATGGTGAATTTCAATCCACGCCCCTGTATGAGGGGCGACTAGACTATCACAACCCAAAGGAAGAGGGAAAAAAATTTCAATCCACGCCCCTGTATGAGGGGCGACGCAGCACTATTGATAATATTTTTGATGGATTTAATTTCAATCCACGCCCCTGTATGAGGGGCGACAAGAATTAAGGGAAGATATAGATTTTATATTAATTTCAATCCACGCCCCTGTATGAGGGGCGACGTAAGGTTAGGCTCTGCCCTATGTGTTCATGGAATTTCAATCCACGCCCCTGTATGAGGGGCGACAAAGATGAATTATATATTGCTGAAAAAAAAGAATTTCAATCCACGCCCCTGTATGAGGGGCGACGGCTTTTCTGCGGTAGACTATCACAACCCAAAGATTTCAATCCACGCCCCTGTATGAGGGGCGACAATGACTCTGGTATAAAACGTACTAATCTTAAATTTCAATCCACGCCCCTGTATGAGGGGCGACATATGGCAGAGCAACAGAGGCAAAGACAGAAGAAATTTCAATCCACGCCCCTGTATGAGGGGCGACAATGGGCTTGGTGATTTTATTCTCTTTAAGAGAATTTCAATCCACGCCCCTGTATGAGGGGCGACGGCTCTCTTGTTGGCGCTCTCAATAACATTGTTATTTCAATCCACGCCCCTGTATGAGGGGCGACATCGCTTAAGTGTTGTCATAGTCAAGTATAGAAATTTCAATCCACGCCCCTGTATGAGGGGCGACGATACCATGCAGGCTTTTTTCATGCTTAAAACTATTTCAATCCACGCCCCTGTATGAGGGGCGACAATACTACCTTGATTTATTATTAATGACTGGTGATTTCAATCCACGCCCCTGTATGAGGGGCGACCAGATCGCCCGCCCTCCAGCAAGTGTTCCGATATTTCAATCCACGCCCCTGTATGAGGGGCGACATTCACAAAAACGCCGTTGAGCATGGGTGGTGGATTTCAATCCACGCCCCTGTATGAGGGGCGACAATACCGGCCGGTTCCTATACCGTCATACATAATTTCAATCCACGCCCCTGTATGAGGGGCGACATACTCAATATTATACCGTTTACGGTGATGGCGATTTCAATCCACGCCCCTGTATGAGGGGCGACAAACGGGCTATTCGGCTGTATCTTCACCCGAAATATTTCAATCCACGCCCCTGTATGAGGGGCGACAAAACGCTTGCAGAGGATTTACGCCGTTGGATGATTTCAATCCACGCCCCTGTATGAGGGGCGACTTCCTGCATTGCGATAATATAATATTGCAAAGCGGATTTCAATCCACGCCCCTGTATGAGGGGCGACCAACACTTGTTTGTATTAAATATTGCATTGCAGATTTCAATCCACGCCCCTGTATGAGGGGCGACGGGCTAATGCTTCAAGGCCGTATTCGTTCGGTTATTTCAATCCACGCCCCTGTATGAGGGGCGACTTTCACCCAACGCAAAAACCCGTAAAGCTTTATATTTCAATCCACGCCCCTGTATGAGGGGCGACCGCATTCTATAAACACCTTTATCTTAATGGCATTAATATATAGTTTCCGCGAGTCTATATAATCTAACGCTCAATCAAGATATTTTTTATTATGATTCTCTATATATATTATGCTAGGATACTATCGCGAATAATTCAGTATCTAAATGTTATCATTGGGTTCGCGCTATAATATTAGTGGCTCATCAATGTCCATCTTTTTCTTAACTCCATAATGATTAATTTTATTTTTCCAGTTGCTCCCCAAAAAATAGAAACAAATACTATCCACATTTAAGTCAGCTATTTTAAGAAGTTTATGTTTGAATTCTTCGAATTGAGCTGGATCTAGAATGCATTCGAACACCGAATTTTGGACCCTTTGTCCATAATTAACACATTCTTTTGCAACTAGTCTTAATCTTTTTGTTCCTCCTGTTTCTGAAGTAGCAACATCATAGGATACAACAACCATCATATTAATCACCTCATTAGAAATGGTGGATAACCGTCCATATCTTCTCTAAGATATCTAGCCATTAATAATGCCTGGCTATATGAAATAAGCCCTATCTCTATTTTTTCTTTCAAAAAAGGATGAGTGATAGTATCTTGCTTTCTTTTCTGCCAAACCTGTAAAATTCTTTTTCTTGCTTCTGGATTTAACAAAACAGCACCATTTTCCTTAATCGTAAAATCATTTAATTGAATCTGCCTAGTATTAATAAGCGTTACCACAAAACGGTCTACTATATACGGTCTAAGTTCTTCCATCATATCTAATGCCAATGAAGACCTTCCTGGTCTTTCTTGGTGAAAAAAACCTACTTGTGGATCTAGTCCAACCGTTTCAAGAGCTGCCTCACAATCATGGGCCAACAATGTATAAAAAAATGACAATAAGGCATTTATTTCATCTGTGGGTGGTCTTTTATTACGTCCTCTAAAAGTATTCTTAAAATCAGGGTTAAATATTAGCTCTGAAAAAACACTATAGTAGTTTTTTGCTGCTTCTCCTTCAACACCCCGTAATGAATCTAGATTCTTCACTTTATCAATATTATTAATCGATATGGCTAAACTACTAACTATTTTGTTTACTTTCTTACTATCTATTTTGTCTTTGTGATCTCTTACCAATCTTTGAAATACACATCTACTATTGAAAATCTTCCCTATAATACAGTTTTTCGATATCTCTAAACAGGCATTTTTATCATCACATACTCTATATTGTTTTCTCCTTAATCTCACATTTCCTTTAGTGGGATTTTGTATTCCAACTAAAAATCTTCCTGTATATGAAATAAAAGATACCTTAATATCCTTTTCAGAGCACATTTTCATTAGAGCAGGCGTAATCGTTAAGGGTTCAAAGATAACTATATCCTCAATATTATGAGATGGGAACTGAGCTATTTTCTGTTTTCCCTTTTTAAATACAATTGTTTCTCCCTCTTTAGATATGCCCATTCCAGTGCTGGTAATATAAATAGTACTTAATAATTTTCTCATATTTTAATCCTTCTCAGTCAATTTTGTATCAATATAACGCTTAACTGACTTATAAGACTTTTTAGTTTTTGGCACACAAATATTATATAAAGAACAATTAGCACATTTAGTCGAGTATATAGGTAGTATTTTTATATCTTTTTCAATAATTTCATGCATTTTTTTCGATATATCACAAACCTCATGTCGTAATGATTCATTTATTTCTATCAGACGCCTGTGCCTGGTTTTCCCATAGTATAAATATCCAGTTCTAATAGAAGTCTGAAACATCTCCTCTAAACACATGGCTTGAATACAAAGTTGGATAGCATCTCTATTATCTTCTTTTGGCTTTCCAACCTTATATTCAACTGGTATAACCTCATAAAAATTGTTCTTAGAAGAAATAAAACACCCCGAATCATTTAATCTAAATTCTACAGCATCTGCAATACCATAGAAGCCTAAACTATATGAAATAAGCGGCAAACTTCTACTTATAAAATAGTCATTTCTTGATTCAAAAATAAATGGATCATCGACTTTCTCATGGAATATTTCCCCTTTTACCGTATATATGTTTTCTGCCCACTGTTGTTCCATATGTATTAGGGCCCATTGCCGTTTACAAAAGTAGAAATGTTGTATACCTGAAATCATTAATAATTCATCGTCTGTATACAATTAAATTCCACCCCTATCTTCCATCAATCTCTTCCATTTCTAATCCTTTTAAGGGCTCAACCGAAATAACATAGTCGTTTATTTCTTTTGGCTCAACAATACCCTTTTTTAGATTAATTTTAACACTTTTATGAACCTTCGCTGAAGAATATTGTCCATTAGGACTATTGTGTTTCCACCAAAATACCTTCATTATTTCCATACTACCTTCAGGTCTTGCCGATGACGCATCATTTTCAAAAAGTTCAATTAGGGCTGTTTTTATATCCTCTACGTCCTTATCATCCAATCCTGTTTTTGATGCCAGCTGTGGATTGATACTTCCTGCAAAAGTATATAAACCAAAATCTACACGATGTTTCATACCCATAGTATCTGAAGATTTGTTTTTTCCATCTCCCTCACTATTAACACTCTTTGTAATTTGAATACTCGTAGTATTAATAGGTGATACACTAAATGCACTTTGAATAGATATAGGCCCTCTTACTCCTGTTGATACCCCTTTTGTTTCTCCACCTTTAAAAGCAAACACTTGTCCAAAGGCCCTAACATCTATCCATTCCTTGCATGCTGCCTCATATAATTTATCCTTATCTTTAAGAACATCTTTAGGTAGAGTCTTTTCAGCTCGCTCTTTTAAACTTTTATACCCATCCATTTTATTATCATCTGATTGAACGAATACCCTTTTCCCATTTTGCATTAGCCTATTTCTTATTTTACGCTTAATGCATACATCCGATATTTCACCTATACCGTCATAATTAATGCGTGGCCTGTTTCCATTTAAGGGATCACCATTGGGGTTTGCATTTTTCACACTAAGAACCACTAAGAAATCATACTTATTATTTAACATTTTACTTCCTCCTTTTTTCTTAATGCTGCACGTTGGCAGTGATAACCTAATAAAAATTCACCGGATAATGCTGTATCTTTTATGAAGTCTTCCGGTTCAAATAAATTCATTATTTCATCAATTAAGCTCTCCCTACTTTTACCTTTTCCTTTTAGTCTTGTGAAAGATGGTTTTAGCGCTAATTCGATTGCTTTCCATGTTGAAAATGGATACTGGGAAAACCTCTGCATTAATCTATCTGCATTTGTTAGTCGATTTTCATCATTTGTATCCAATGCCCATCTTTCAACATTTTGAGCTATGGCTAATAGTCTGCCATATAGATAATCTCTACTTCGTCTTTCCTTATCCAGTGCCATACTTATTTCCTCCTTCTTATAATCATAGCAATACTTTTTATATAATGCACAAGTGATACTAAGAGATTTGTCAAAATTCCATTGTTTTTCAAATGCAACCCTATTTACTGTTCTTCTAACGGAATTCTGAACTAAATCTAAAGGTATCTTTTGTCCATCCGTGATACAAGTTAAAATTCTATCTATCACCTGCATTTTAACTTTTGTATTAACTTGCTTTCCCTCGCCAAAAATTGTATTTGCGATATCCATAGGGGCCGGAGCTCCAACGAATACATGAGGTTTTTTATAATGATGAATCCAATTGCAGGTTGTATGCCACTTTTCTAATTTGTCGATAAAATCTTCGGGATTCATTTCCTGATAATATGTAATGGATAATCTTCCATCGGTAACTGATTCGAGACTCATTAATACAACGTGATCAAGTTCATCTAGTTTTGAATTGTATCCAC
>JGI24712J26585_10002081_pt1 | contig 16652 bp, 15 predicted proteins | sample BioPla3DNA2_FD_26585 | JGI IMG/M metagenome (IMG submission 26585) | reverse complement strand
TGAGAAATTATTAAATGAAAATCAGACTATTACTAATGTTAACGATAATCTAAAAATCATAATTGACAAATTATTAAGAAGAAATATAACAGAAAATAATATAATAAAAAATGTGTTTGATGTAATATCATTTAAGTTAATAGAATTTCAAATAAATTTTTATGCTAAAAGAATATTTGATGTAACAGGTTTTAATATTGATACAATGGGTTTAGTTAATTTAATTAAAGAAGCAAGAAAGATAAAACGCTTGAAAAAAGAATCATCGCCAAGTTTAGAAATGTATCAAAATGCACTATTTAAGATATCAAGAAGCGCTAATATAGTTGTTAGAAATCTAATCGGTAAGATGTATCAAACAATATTAAACAAGCAAGATGTTATGGTTAAAGATGTGATCGAGGATATTTTAAAGAAAAATGGGTTATCTATCTCATCTGAAGATGAAAATCATGTATATATTAAACTAGGAGAAACAAGAAAACTAAGATAAAAATTGACATTGTTTGTAAATTATCCTATAATGAAGTTGTGTTTTTAAAAGCATTGAAAAGGAAGAGTAAAATAATATTAATTTATAGAGAGTTAATGGTTGGTGTAAATTAATAATTAAGTTATTTGAATGAAGCCTTAGAGCTAAATAATGTATACAAATTATTTCGTTTATCGCGTTAAGATATCAAGATGTATAATATATTTTATACAAATTAAGGTGGTACCACGAATAGATTCGTCCTTATAGGATGAGTCTTTTTTTATATAAGAAAGGAATGATAAAAATGAATTATAATGCTTTAGCAGAATTGCTTTATCCAAATATCAAAACAACCATTGATGATTTGGAGAAAAAGTATCCCGAAAGAGGGTTAAAAGAAAACACAGAGGTAACAAGATTTGCTCCAAGTCCAACTGGAAGAATGCATTTAGGAAATCTATATGCTTCATTTATACCGGAGGTTATAGCAAGACAAACAGGTGGAGTCTTCATCCTTAGAATAGAGGATACAGACCAAAAAAGAATTATTGAAAATGGTATTGAACTAGGATTAAGTGATTTAGAACATTATAAATATATAATTGATGAGCATCCAATTAAAGGGGGAAACTATGGACCTTATGTTCAAACTAAAAGGTTGGATATTTATCATACTGTGGCTAAATATTTAGTTTCAATAGGAAAAGCATATCCATGTTTTTGTTCTGAAGATGATTTAACTCATATGAGAGAAATTCAAGAAAAAAGAAAAGATAGAATTGGATATTATGGTCATTATACTAAATGTAGAAATTTATCTTACGATGAGATAAAAAAGCGTATTGATAATAATGAAAAGTGGGTTTTGAGATTAAAATCTAATGGTGATATTAATAAAACTATAATTTTTAAGGATCTAATTAAAGGTAATATTGAGCTTCCTGAAAATGATTTAGACCAAGTCTTAGTTAAGTCTGATGGAATTCCTCCATATGCCTTTGCTCACGTATGTGATGATCACTATATGAGAGTTACTATAGTTACAAGAGATGACTCTTATATATCATCAGTTCCATATCATGTTGAATTATGGAATGCTTGTGGATTTAAAATGCCAAAATTTGCTCATCTTTTGCCACTTAACATTAAAGATGGTGATTCGATAAGAAAGATTAGTAAAAGAAAAGATCCTCAAGCTGCTGCTGTTTTTTATCATCAGAAAGGAGTCCCTGTTGAAGCAATTAAATTATATTTTGCTACATTAATGAACTCTAATTTCGATGAATGGTATATCCAGAATCCTAATAAATCTTATAGGGATTTTGAATTTTCCTTTTCAAAGATGAGTAAAACAGGAGCATTGTTTGATCTAGATAAAATAATAAATATTTCTAAAAATTATATTTCTAGATTATCAGCTAAAGATGTATATAACAATTTATTAAATTGGTCAAAGGAATTTGATAAAGATTTAGAAAGATTAATCGAAAAATATAAAGATTATACAATAAAAACACTAAATATTGAAAGAGAACAAAAGAAACCCCGTAAAGATTTTAGCTGTTATTCTGAGATTAAAGAATATATTTGGTATATGTATAATGAATTGTTTATTACTCCTACTTATGAATGGCAAGCAATTAATGATATCAATCAAATTAAAGAAATTTTAAATGATTATATTAATAATTATTTTAAAATTGAAGATGATAAAGATACTTGGTTTTATAAAATGCAAGTACTTTCTGAAAAGCATGGTTATGCAAAAAATGTCAAAGATTATAAAGAAAATCCCAATAATTATAAAGGAAGTATTATTGATATAAGTATGGTTATTAGAGTAGCTATTACTAGTAAATCAATGACACCAAATTTATATGAAATTATGCAATTATTAGGTATGGAAGAAATAAGAAGAAGAATAAACATGTTATGATAAAATTAAGTTAATTTATGAAAATAATATAAGTTTATCAATAAGTAGGTGAAAATAAATGAAACTATTATTTGATGCAGTATACTATAATAATTTTGATAATAAACAAATAGAGTATGGGGTCAAATTTGGTAATAATACCATTGTTTTCATAAAAGTAGGATTTAATGGTAGTATATATGGATATAATAATAAATATTTAGAAATAGCAAATAAGTTAAATGAAATATATGGATATACTGTAATAGTTTCTTCAAATCCATCAACAAGAAAAAATCCATTAGATGTGGGTTTTGAAATTATAAATAAAGTTGTATCTTATCAAAACATAAAAGAATATAATGTATATTATGTTGGTTATTCCAACGGAGCAATGATTGGTTCAAGATGGGGTTATTTGTATAATAAAATTAAGAAGATGTTATTAATTAATTCTCCGATAATGTTTAATTGGCCGTATCAAAAAGAGGGTTTATTAAAAAGCAAAGCCGAGGATATATTGATCGTTTATAGTGAATATGATCAATCAATTGAATTTATAGAATTAATTAAAAAAATAATAAATAATAAGATTAAATTAAAAATAATACCTAATACAGATCATATGTTTACAAATATGAAAGATAAGTTTATTAGTTGCATAATTAATTATTTAAAGTAGCGGCATTGTTGATGAGGTAGTAAAAAAGCATCTTTTAAATTTTATAAAAATAAGACAAGATTTTTAAAAAAACTTTATATACAATTTTTATAAAAAAATGATATAATTAAAAAGAGCTGGTAAGAGTTTTCTTACCCAACTTTTTTTAGGAGGGTACATGACAAAATATGTATTTGTAACAGGAGGAGTTGTTTCTGGACTTGGGAAAGGCATTACTGCTAGTAGTATAGCTTTATTGCTTAAATCACGTGGTTATAAGGTTTTTATGCAAAAGTTTGATCCTTATTTTAATGTTGATCCAGGTACTATGAATCCCATTCAGCATGGAGAGGTTTTTGTAACATATGATGGATGTGAAACCGATCTTGACTTAGGGCATTATGAACGTTTTATTGATGAAGAATTAAATTATTCTTCGAATATTACTAGTGGTAAAATATTTAAATCCGTTATTGAGAAAGAAAGACATGGAGATTATTTAGGTGCTACGGTACAAATGATACCACATGTTACTAATGAAATAAAAAACAAGGTATACGAGGCAGGACATTCTAGTGGTGCAGATATTGTAATAACAGAAGTTGGGGGAACCGTAGGTGATATAGAATCAGAAGTATTTATTGAAACTCTTAGACAAATTCAATACGAGATTGGAAGTAGCAATTCTTTTTTTGTTCATTGTACGCTAGTGCCATTTATTATGGGTTCAAATGAGCTTAAAACAAAGCCGACTCAAAACAGTGTAAAGGATTTGAGAAATAGAGGAGTAAGAACTGATGCTTTAGTATGTAGAGCACCATTTGAGACTCCAAATAGTATTAAAGAAAAATTATCTTTATTTTGTTCTATTGCCAAGGAAAATGTAATTGATTCAATAGATGTGAATAATATATATGAAATACCTATAAATTATTATAATCAAAAGTTAGATGAAATAATTTTAAAGCAATTCGATTTGCCAATTAAAAGGGCTAACTTAACGGAACTTAAAAAATTAATTACCACCGTTAATAATTTAAAGAAAGAGATAGAAATTGCTTTGGTTGGTAAATATGTTGAGTTACATGATGCTTATATATCAGTTGTTGAAGCCCTTGATCATGCAGGATATAATTATAATGTAAAAATAAAAATTAATTGGATAAATTCTGAATTATTAGAGGCCAAAAAAACAAATATTAAGTCAGTATTTAAGAATTCAAAAGGTATTGTAGTTCCTGGTGGTTTTGGCAACAGAGGAATTGAAGGAAAAATTAAAGCAATTAATTATGCTAGGGAAAACAACATTCCTTTTTTAGGAATAGGCCTTGGGATGCAACTTGCTATAGTAGAATTTGCACGCAACGTTTGTTCGCTAGAGAATGCTAATTCAACAGAGTTTGATTCTAATACTAAAGAACCAGTTATTGATTTAATGGCTGACCAAAAATCGATTGTAAACATTGGAACAATGCGATTAGGTAATTATGAATGTACTATTAAAAAAGATACTTTAGTATATAAGATTTATAAAGCTAAGAAAATATTAGAAAGACATCGCAATCGTTATGAATTTAATAATAATTATAAAGAAATATTGGAAGAAAATGGAATGGTATTTTCTAGCATCAATGAGAAAACTAATCTAGTAGAAACAATTGAATTACCTAAATTAAAATATTTTATAGCATGTCAGTTTCATCCCGAATTTAAATCAAGACCATTATCTCCAGCACCATTGTTTGATTCATTTGTAAAAACATGTGCTCTAGATAAAAAATGATAAGTATAGGAATTGATAAAACATTAACTATATTATATTTATAATTTTTAAAAATAGTAAAATTTTATCTCTTTTAGAGGAGGGTTTGTGAAAAAGATATTTGTTAAAGTAGATGAGGATATAATTAAAAAAATTCTTAAAAGGGGATCTACATTAGTGGTGGCTACTGCTATAACTATGACGTTGTCAGGATGTAATAGGGAAATAATCGATACAAAATATGGATTAGATACAGGACTAACAATTGGTGATGATACAGCAATTATTTTTGAAATAGAAAATTGGAAAGATTATGAGGGGGAACAATATCAACTTAAAACTCCTCAAGGTTTAGTTATGTTATCTTCATCATTTGATACGGAGTTATTTTATGGGCATAGCGATACCTACTCAGTAAAGAGCTTTGCTTCAAATGCTATATCAAATTTAGGAGAACTACATTATTTAGGTTTAATTAGTGATAAAGATAAAAGATTTAATTATCAAATAATTGATACTCATTGGAAATATAATAAAGCGACAATATTTAATAAAAACAAAGCTCTTGTAGCTAATATTGTTAAATGGCGAAGTTATCAAGGTGAACAATTCCAGATTGTTACAGAAGACGGAATGGTAATGCTTCCTTCAAGTTATAATGCAAAATTATTTTATGATTTACAAAGCCCAATAAAAGCAGAAGATTTTGCTAAAAAATATGTTGGTTCTGATGGCCAAGTTCATGTATATGGAGAAGAAATATCTGTTGGTAATTTTAATTATGATATATTGGATCTTAACTATGTATTTAATAAAATAATCATTTTTAAAGATGAAACAGCAGTGGTTTTACCAATTGATAATTGGACTGATTATGAAGGAGAACAATTACAAGTTAGTGTACATAATGGTCCCTTACTTTTAACAGCAGCATATGATAGTATATTAATAAATGATACAAAAAGCCAAAATAAAGCAATAACAATTGCTAAAATGCTAAGCGATAATGTTTTTGATTATTCATTAGGATTCCCAGATACAAAAGGATTTCTTAATAAGGTTTTATTAGACTTAGAATATGGATTTAATAATGCTATTATTTCAAATAATAATAGTGCAACTGCAATAAGTATAGATAAATGGTGTGATTATAAAGGAGAGCAGCTTCAAATAACTTTACCTACAGGAGATGTAATATTAACTTCATCGCTTTTTTTAGATTTATTAAATGGTGGTTCAGAGAAAATTAATGCATCAACATTAGCTTGTGATTATGCAACAGGAAAAGTTATAGATAAAGCCCAAAATGTAACTAATAAAGCTTTATTTAACTGTCAAATATTAGACCTTAACTATAAATTTAAATATGCACTAAAATTAATAAATGGTAATGTAACTATATTACCTTTATACAGATGGAAAGATTATTATAATTCTAATGGATATAAAAGTGCACATTGTTCGGTAAGAGCAGATGGTACTAAAATTTATAAAATATTATCTGAAGAACCTTCACCGAATTGTGAACAACTTCAATTAGAATTATCAGACCAAGAAACAGTCGTTTTAGCATCATCATATAATACTGTTTTAGTGGATAATATAACTCCTATTGAAGAAATAGCGGAAATGTTTAGAGGAGAAAATGGAACAATTATTAATTTAGAATCTGTATTTGGAAAACCAAAAGATTCTAGTTGGAATTGGAAATTAATTGATACCAAATGGACATATAATTATGCAATATATGAAGCAGGACAAAACTGTCAAATTTTTGATATAAATACCTGGATGGATTTTTCGGATGGTGAACAAGTGCAATTAAAATTTTTAGATAACAGAGGGATGTTAACATCATATATTAATACCTCTTTAATTTATGCCAAAGACGAAAGTAAAGTTGAAATACTTGGTAAAGCTTTTTCGGGTCAAAATATTAAAACAGGTTCTGTATATAAATATAGATCATTAAATAAATAAATGTAAATATTATTTTTTTTATGTTATGATATAAAAGAGGCTTATATGAGTTATAAAAGTTATTATTTAAAACAATTATATAATTATAATATTTTGAATTTTTTAAGGAAATATTTATGTTCACCATCGCTTATTAGATTAAAACATATTGGTTTTTTTGTGGAATGGATTATGCTTCTAAAAATATATATAATTTTAGAGAGTATATTTCTAGATACCATCATTCTGTTGCATGTGCTTTATTAACATATAAATATACTAACGAAAAAGCATCTACTTTGGCGGCATTATTCCATGATGTTGGAACACCTTGTTTTTCGCATGTAATTGATTTTATGAATAGTGATTATGAAGATCAAGAAAGTACTGAGCAATATCATGAAAGAACAATATTAAAAGACAGTTATTTATTATCCTGTTTAAATGCCGATAATATAAATGTAGATGATATTATTAATTTTAAAAAATTTTCAATTGTAGATAATAAACGACCTAAATTATGTATTGATAGATTAGATGGCATTATCCTTTCTGATATTGGTTGGTCAAAGTTATTAGATAAACAAGAAATTAAAAATACTATTAATGATATTACAATATTTCAAAATGAAGAAAATGAGTTAGAATTGGGTTTTAAGACTTTATCAATATGTAAAAGGATTTTAGAAGTAAATAAATATCTTAATGAACTTTGCCATTCTAATGAAGATAAATATATGATGGATTTTTTAGCGCAGATTACTAAAAAAGCTATCGAAAAAGGTATAATTACATATGAAGAATTATTTTTTTCTACGGAAATAAAATTATATAATAAAATTAAAAATGCTGATTTAAAATTTAAATTAGCGCTTGAAGATTTTGAAAATATAGATGTTAAAGACATTCCTAAAATTGAAATACCTAGATTGAAGATAAGAACTATTAATCCATTAATAAATGGTAAGAGAGTGTTTTAATGATGCTTGTAATATATGTTAAGTAATTATTAAAGGAATATATATGGAAAAAATTATTATAGGAAAAAATGCTAATATAAAAATAGTTACAAATGAAGAACTTCGAAAGATATTGTTATTTCAAAAAGAAGTAATTGATTTTATGGAAAATAAAGAATGGTTTAAGCCACTTACTGAAGAAGAGTTTTTAGAACCAATTAATCATAATGACAATGTGTATATTATTATGTATAACGATATTATGATTGGTTTACTTGTTCTTTTGTATAATCTTCCAGGTGTTTTAAAGGAATATAAATTATCAAGTTTAAATTATATGCTAATTGATAGTATTATGGTAAAAAAAGAATATCGGGGACATAAATTACAAAAACAAATGTTAAACTTTGCAGAAAAAAGGGCATTAGATTTAAAATTAGATGGTTTAGTAGCAACGGTTCATCCAGATAACAAATATAGCATAAATAACTTTATTAATGAAGATTATGAAATTTCACACACATTAAATATTCATGGTGGAATTAGAAATATTATGGTTAAAACATGTAAAAAATAAATAACTATTTTATGGTAGAATAAATCTAGGAGGGTATATGGAAGAATATAGGTCAGTTTGGAATGAAATTCATACAAGCTTACCAGCAAAAAAAGTGTCAGTTATGGTAAATGGTTAAATAATTATAAACATATTATTTCTCTTTCCAAAGACTATGTTATTGATTTAGGATGTGGTGTAGAATCGAAAATAGCGTGGTTACTTCAAAATGGTAATAAAGTTTTAGCTACCGATTATTCTGATGTCGCAATAGAAATAGCAACAAAAGAATTTTCTGACGAATTAGCAAACAAGAGGTTAATATTAATGCGTTTTGATATGGCTAAAATGTTCCCTATAGAAGAAAACTTTACGGACATTATCATTGCTGATTTATCATTACATTACTTTACAAAAGATGTTACAATTAAAATATTAAATGAAATTAGAAGAGTATTAAAATATAATGGAAATCTTTTTTTTAGAGTTGATTCAACAAAAGATTTTTATTTTAAACCTACAGCAGAAAACTTAATAGAAGAAAATTTTATTTATGCAAAGAATTATAAAAAAAGATTTTTTGATGAAGCTAGTATTTTTGCTTTTTTTCAAAAGTTCTCAATCGAAGATTTAAAGGAAGAAACAGTAAGTATATATGGTGATAGATATAATAGCTCTAAAACTCTTTTTAGAGGACATGTTAGAAATAGAAAATAAGATTTTTATTTTATAATAAACAAAAGAAAGGAAGATAATATGTGTTTATTTAGTGATTTAAATATTGAAGATGAAAATACAAGTAAGTATACTGAAGCAGAATTAGATAATTATGGACTTGAAGAATGGCAAAAAGAATTAGTTAGAAAAGGAGAATATGATCCTTGGAACTTTGAAGAAGAAAATTTAGAAGATGATGATTATCATTATGAAGATTCATAAATAAAATATAATATTAAGAGGTAATAAATGAAGCAAGTCGAAATAACAACACGAGTAAGAAACACAATTAAAGAAGTTGATGAAATCTTAAGTAAACAAGGGTTTAAAATTATTAGAAAATTTCAAATGGAAGATAACTATAAGACTTTTTACGTTAATGATTTAAACAAAAACAATGTTTTAGATATTTTATCAAAATGTGTGATTATTAGATATTTAAAAATGAGTAATGGCAAGGTAGTTAAAGTATTAACTTATAAAAATAAAAAATATGATAAATCTACAGTGCTATATGAAGAAAAAATTGAAGTAAATATTGATAATATAAATAATGCCGATAAATTATTAGATGCTTTAGGTTTTAAAACGATTTTAAAAATAAATAACAATTCAGTTGTTTATAGCAATAATAAAATTGAACTATGCTTTCAAAATATTGAAGGATTAGGTCTTTTACTAGAATACGAAAACTCAAAAGATTTTACAGGATTTTCTAATGAAGATATTTTAAAGGAAAAGCAAAAAATGCTTGAAGAAATTAAACAATACAATTTAGATATCACAAATGAAATAGATGTAAAAAAAGCTTTTGAATTAATAAAGGAAAATTTTAAAGATGGATAATAACGAAAAAAACAATCAAAATAATATTGAAAGTCTATATGAGCAAAAGAATAATATTGAACAAATACAGACCTCTAAAAAGCTTTCTCTATTCAGTAAAATTATATTTGTAATTTTGTTTATAAATGCAATTTTTTTGGTTCCTTTTGCAGTAAAATTTTGGTTCTTATGGCTCATGTTTGGGGGACTTGGTGGCAATTTTCTTTAAAGTATTTATTTATATATTCCCCAAAATAAGTAATCGCTTGTTATTTTAAAATAATGAATAAACTTATTTTACAGTAATAAAAGCATTTCTTGACAAGTTGTGTAAAGCGTGCTACAATGATGTTGCTTTGACGGAGAAAAGTACTCAAATCAATTATTTAAGTGAGTTAGGTATAGTGTGAACTAACAATAACATTTGAAGGAAGAACACTCTCGAGCAGACTACCGAAAAAGAATTTTAGTAGACTAGTCCGGATAGCAATCCGTTATCATATTGCTAGGTTTGTTAGAACTGATAAAGAGATTACTGTAATAACAAACCATTTAGAATATAGATGGTTTTTTAAAGTAATAAATTAAGGTGGCACCACGAATACCCGTATTCGTCCTTATAATAGGATGATTACGGGTTTTTACTTTTAAGAAAGAAGGTTATAAAAATGAAAAAAGAATTAAATTATTTTCAAACATTAAAAGCTATTGAAGAAATTAAAAAACATTTTGAATTGCAACTAGAGGAGAAATTATCTCTTATAAAGGTTCAAAGTCCTTTATTTGTTAAAACTGACTCTGGTCTTCAAGATGGACTAACGGGAGTTGAAAAAGGAGTTTCTTTTACAAAAGGTAATGAGAAATTTGAAATAGTTCATTCATTAGCAAAGTGGAAAAGGGATGCGCTGGGTAGATATGGATTTCCATTACATACTGGTCTTTATACTGATATGAAAGCCATTAGAAAAGATGAAATAGTAGATGCAACACATTCTTTATTTGTAGAACAATGGGATTGGGAAAAGGTTATTAGTAAAGAAGATCGAACAATAAGTTATTTAAGAAAAACAGTTATAAGTATTTATGAAGCTTTAAAACAAACATTAGCTTACGTTAAAGAGAAACATTCATTTATAACAATTCAATTACCTGAATCAGTTTTTTTCATTACTAGTCAAGATTTAGAAGATATGTATCCAGATAAAGCTGCTAAAGAAAGGGAAGAATTAATAGTTAAAGATAAAAAAGTAGTATTTATAATTGGAATCGGAGATAAATTAAAATCAGGTAAAGTTCATGATTTAAGAAGTCCTGATTATGATGATTGGTCTTTAAACGGAGATTTATTTGTATATGATAAAGAACTTAAAAAAGCAGTTGAACTTTCTTCAATGGGGATAAGAGTTGATGAAAAATCTTTGGTTTCACAATTAGAAAAAGCTGGTAAATTAGATAAACTTAAACTTCCTTATCATCAAAAAATTCAAAAATGTCAATTACCATATACAATTGGTGGCGGACTTGGTTTATCAAGAATATTAATGTTTTTATTAGAAAAAACTCATATTGCTGAAATTCAAGCATCTAGCTGGGAAGATAAAACTATTAAAGAATTAAAAGATATACGAATTTTGTGATTAATATAGTTTTATAAATTAGATTGAAAGAAAGCAAATAATTTTATATAATAATATTGATAATGAGGTAAAGATGCGAAGAAAAAATTTTAATAATAAGATAATTATCCTTTTAATAATTGTGGGTATTATCTTAATAAGACCGCTATTTTTATTTAAACAAGATATTAAAGTAAATGACAAATATTTTAATCTTTTAATTAGTTCTGAAAATGATATTTTTAAAGATAAAATATATAAATATGCAAAAAAGAAAAGATATAAAATAAATATTGATACTGCAAGTACTTTAGAAATAATTAATCTTTTAAATTCTGGTAAAAAATATGATGGAGTTTGGATTTCAAATTCAATTTGGTTATATCAATTAGATTCAAAAAAAGTAAATATTACTAACAGTAAATCAACAAGTATTAATCCTATTATTTTTGCTATTAAAAAATCTAAAGCAGAACAATTAGGTTTTATAAACAAACAAATATATATGAAAGATATTTTAGATGCTATTAATAACAACAATTTAAAATTTAATATGTCTAATCCAACTAAAACTAATAGTGGTGCATCAGCATATCTTGGAGTACTTTCCACATTAGCAGGGAATCCCGAAGTTCTTACCTTAAATATGCTAGAGGATGCTAATTTAATAAATAAATTAACGCGTTTTTTTAAAGGACAAGAAAGAGTGTCGGGGGATGAAGATTACCTTGAAGAGATGTTTTTAAAAGGTGATTATGATTCAGTAATATCATATGAATCTTCAATAATTAATATTAATAAAAAATTATCTAAAGAAAATAAAGAGATCCTTTATGCAATATATCCAATTGATGGAGTTTCTTTATCTGATAGCCCTTTTGCTTTTATAGATAATAAAGATGAAAAGAAGAAAGAAATCTTTTTAGATATTCAAGCTTTTTTACTTGGTGAAAAAGGTCAAGAAATGTTTTTAGAAAATGGCCGAAGAACTTGGTTTGGAGGAATTAATACTAAGGCAGATAAAAAAATATTTAATCCTTCATGGGGAATTGATACTAATAAATATATAACAGGTATTAATTATCCTAGTAAAGAAGTTATATCAAAAGCTCTTATGTTATATCAAACTGAGATTAGAAAACCTATTCATGTAGTATTTGCTCTTGATTTTTCAGGAAGTATGTATGGATATGGTGAGAAAGAATTAAAAGATGCGATGAAATATATATTATCCGATGATGCTGCTTTAAATTTAATTCAATTTAGTAAAAAAGATATTATAGATGTTATCACTTTTTCATCATCGGTCACTAATAAATGGTTAGGTTATCATGGAAATGATACATTAGAGTTAATATACAAAATTGAAAACAAAGCAACCGAAGGGGCAACAGCGCTTTTCCCCGCTGCTGTTGAAGCAATTAATTTACTTAAAGATGAGGATTCAAATCAATATAGTAGTGTTGTTATTTTAATGACTGATGGTCAGGGAAATATTGGCTATTATAAAGATTTTGTAAAAGCATATAATAAAATTAATAAAAATATTCCAATATATTCTATAAGTTTTGGTGATGCTAAAGAAAAAGAATTAAATTTATTAGCTTCTGTTACTAATGGAAAAGTTTTTGATGGTAAGTCTTCTTTAATCGAAGCTTTTAAAACTGTGAGAGAATATAGTTAAAGGAGGGTTCAAACAAATGAGAAATAAAAGCATCTTTTCAGCGTTAATTGGAACGGTTTTCTTTGCTGTCCCTTATTTAACATTATCAGTAGAGTTTTTCCCTTCTTTATTAATTGGCAGTGCTGCATTTGTAGCTGGTGAACTTGTCTTATCAAAAGATAAAACAAAAGAAAGAAAAACAAATCTTCCTTTTTATCAAGTTGTTGATAATGCTCAAGATGATAACAAACAGATTTTAGAAGTATCAAAACATATTGAAGATGAAAATATTATTAAAGCTTTAAAAAGTATTAATCAAACAACTTCTAGAATAATTAATAAAGTAAAAAAGACACCGTCGAAAAAAAAGAAAATAGATAATTTTTTTGATTATTATTTACCAGTAACTGTCAAAATTGCAAAAAAATATGAAGAAATTGAAAATCAAAAGTTGACTTCTGCGGATAGTAAAAAGTTCATGGATTCAGCTAAAAAGATGATTATTGAAGCTGATGAAGCATTTAAAAAAATACTATCTAAGATATATCAATCGGATATAATAGATGCAGATGCAGAGATGAAGGTTTTTAACACAATGCTTGAAAGTGATGGTATAAATAAAAATTATATATTAAATAAAAGTAAGGAGTCAGAAGATGAATAAAAATAAAATTATTGGCATTATAATATTTGTTTTATTAATATTAGGAATTATTGGTTATAAAGTGTTCTTTAATAAAGGTCAAAATATTTTTGATAATACTATTAATGTTTATGTAGCAACAGGTGGTGGTAAAGAAGATTTTTTGCAAGATGAAGAGGTTGTTAAAATACTAAAAAAGAAATATAAATTAAATGTTGTGTTTGATACTTGGAGTAATGGTAGAACAATTACAATGCCTCTTATAAGAGAGGCGGTAGGACTTGGTAATCAAGTAATATCTGAAGAAATGCTAAATGGTAAAGTATATAATATTTCTTTTTCCAATGTAAGTAAGTATGATGCTTTATTTACATCAGATCAAAGATTTTATGATTATTATAAATTAAGACCAGATAAAGAAAAGGGTGAAAGTGAAAGATATACTGTTTTAAGTGGTTCTTTAACACTTAATACTCCTATTGTAATATATTCATGGAATAAAGTAGTTGATGCTTTGGAACAGGAAGCAATTGTTACTAAAAAGGATGATATTTATTATATAACTGATATGGAAAAACTAATGGATTATATATTAAATAGTAAAAAATGGAAAGATATTGGACTTTCAGAACTCTATGGTAATATTAATATTGCTTCTACTGACCCCGTATCATCATCTCCTGGAGCGACTTATTATGGACTTCTTTTATCAATATTAACTGGTAGTGAAATTACTAATGAAAATATTAATCCCAATTTAGAAAAACTTAAAAAGTTTTATATAAAATCTGGTTATATGAATAATACTCCAGCTGACTTATTTGAAAGATATTTAAAAACTGGAATGGGTGGTCAACCAATGATAGTTGATTATGAAAAAAGTATTATTGATTTTGCTAATTCTAATCCTACAGGTTATAGTCAAATAAAAGATGATATTAGAATTTTATATCCATCTCCAACGATATGGAATTCTCATTGTCTTGCAACATTTACTGAAAATGGTAATAAATTACTTAAGGCTTTTGAAGATGAAAGAATAAGTCAAATAGCATGGGAAAAATATGGTTTTAGAACTGGTGTTTCTGGGGGTAAATATGATGTTTCTACAGTAGAAATTAAAGTTCCTAAAACAATTACCAGTACAGTTACAAGTTTAAAAATGGATATATATAACAAATTAATAGCTTATTTAAAATAAAGGTTTTTGAGCTTCTGATATATAAAATTTTTAAGAAATATGGTAAAATATTAAAAGGAGAGTAGTTTAAAATATGGAATTAAAAGTAGAAAAAAAGTTAGATGAAAAAAAGACAAGTACATTACTTAATAATGTACAAAAAATAAGTGAGGAGAAAATAGAAAAGTCACTAAGTTATGATGATCTTTCAAAGGCTGAAAAAGAAGCAATAGATGAATTTAATAAGAAGCTTAATATAACAGATACGGCTCAAATTTTACAGTTTGGAGCAGCAGCCCAAAATAAAATATCAGAGTTTTCTGATTCTGTCCTTGAGGGAGTTAGGACTAAAAATGTAGGTGATGTTGGAGAACTTTTAAGTGACCTTGTTGCTGAGATTAAAACATTTGATAAAAGTATTAATGTAAATAAAAAAGGTCTTGCTAAACTCTTTTATAGTGTTAAAAAAGAAATTACTAAAATTATTGCAGGTTATAGTAAGATTGATAAGAATATTGATATTATTACTGATGGACTTGAAAAAAATAAAATAACTTTATTAAAAGATATTAATATTTTTGATAATATGTACGAGAAGAATCTTGATTATTTTAAAGAGATTTCTTTATATATTATAGCTGGTCAAAGAAAACTTGAAGAACTTAAAAGTGAAATGCTTCCTAAGTTAAAAGAGCAAGCTAAAAAGTCAGGGGAACAATTAGATGTTCAAAAAGTAAATGATTTAGAAAATATTATTAATCGCTTTGACAAAAAAATATATGATTTAAAAACTACTAGGATTATTTCTATTCAAATGGCTCCCCAAATTAGATTATTACAAAATAATGATGCCGAATTAATAGAAAAAATTCAATCTTCGATTAATAATACTATTCCTTTATGGAAAAACCAAATAGTTTTAGCTTTGGGTATTAATAATGCTAAGATAGCTTTAAAAAATCAACAAGAAGTAAGCAAACTTACCAATGAGATGTTAAAGAAAAACAGTGAAACTTTAAAACAAGGTTCTATTGAAATTGCTAAAGAAAGTGAAAGGGCAATTATTGATCTTGAAACAATTAAGAAAACTAATAGTAATTTAATTGAGACTCTTGATGAAGTTATTAATATTCATAAAAACGGTAGAATCCAAAGAGCAGCAGCTGAAAAAGAACTTGAAAATATTGAAAAAGAACTTAAGAATAAATTGTTAGAAATTCAGGTAAAAGAAGATTAAGATGAATAATAAAAATTATTTTAGTAATATTTATAATGATTTTTTTAAGATTGAGACTCCTAAAATAGAAGAACAACAAAAAACAGAAGTTTTAAAAAAGGAAAAGGATGATTTTTTAAAAGATATTTTTGATAGAATTAATAAACTTTATGTAACCGAGGAAAATAAAAAGTTACTTAAAAATATTACTCAATATATGAGAAAATATAATGAAAAGATAGAGACTAATTATATTAGTTTTAATATGTCATTTATTTCTAATAATGAAAATAGTATAAATGATGTACATAATATAATAGCTAAAACAGCTTTATATTTTGATTATGTTAAAAAGGCTGATATTAAAATATCATTTTATGATGTCCCCAATATTGAGGATATTTCAAATATTTTTAATAACTATGATATCTTAACTTTTAATCATTTAAAGACTTTAGAATCATATGAACAAAGTTATATAGATAAATATTTTTATTTACTTAAA
>JGI24712J26585_10002080_pt1 | contig 16658 bp, 10 predicted proteins | sample BioPla3DNA2_FD_26585 | JGI IMG/M metagenome (IMG submission 26585) | reverse complement strand
GGGCAAGACTTATTTAGTGATAAGGTATTTCTGCTATCTAGAGTAGAGGCTGGGCTAGGCACAGAAGGGACTACTGACGGTGAGGAAGTTTATTCTTATTATGACGGTATAGAAAATGCCGGTAGAATTAAATTATTAAATGGCAGCCCGAGGTCTTGGTGGCTTCGTTCTCCTGACGTTTCTCACGTTTTCCGTGCTCGTCTCCTGTCTACGTCGGGTGTGGCCTCCAGCACCAGTGTCTTCATTGCCCACGGGCTCGCCCCCGCTTGCTGTATCATCTAGAATCAGAATAATCAGCCCCCGAAAGGGGGCGGCAAGGGAGTGTGATATATGGCAGTGCCAGAGGAAAAGAGAACAGATTGGAAGGAGTGAGTTTTATGTTTAAAAAATTAACCGCAGAAGAACAATTGCGAATGGAGAGAGCGAGAAATCTTGAATTTTTGAACAGGCAAGCCGAAACAGAAAAAATCGTGTTAGAGCAGTTGGTAGACCTAGATTTCAGACAATCACTAATGGAATTGGGGGTGGAAATATGACTTATATAGTGTGTAAGCAGTTGATTAATATAAAAGAATTTACACAGGAAGTGGCAGACGACTTACAAAACAAACTGGATGTATTTTTGCTGAATAACAGATTGACACAGGCAGAATACGAAGAATTAACGACTATGTTAGCGAGCAAGATTGTCGCATAAGGGGTTTAGTACGTCTATCGTGGCATCGCATAATAATGCTGATGTATGGCTTAAAGTAATATAATGGGGTGTTAACCCCCAGCAATATGGGATATAGAGTGCGTGTCGCCCAGTTCGGGGGTAGCTGGCTCCGCGGCCGGTACGCCGGGCCTTCGTACTGGAACCTGAACAACTCCTCTTCGAACCGGAACGTGAACATTGGCGGCCAGACTCTTATTAGTAAACAAGTTTTAGATTTTTGGCACTCTATATTCCACACCGCTTGGTGAAAATACAGCCGCAAATATAAACAAAGCTAAAAAGGTGGTGAGCAGCTATGACAAAGCCCGTAATCTACGCACCAATACCGGAATTCGACCAAACTTGCGAAGGGGTGTTCCAGACAGAACCCGTTGACAAGGGAGATTATATCGAAGTCGGCGTAGAGGTTAGGCCGATAGAAACGGACGAGGAAGGCGATGGGATTGAAGAATTATAAGTTAGTACTTCTCGAATTACTGGAAGAGATGTATGGCTTAAAGTAATATAATTCGGGGGTGGTTAGTTTGGCAATTAAAAATATACAGATAANACCGAAGGGCGATGGCTCGTACTCTGATGTGCTCCATCCGGAGACTAATGCCGGGCAGGTTAAGTTCGCAGATGGGACNACNGTTGAGGNGCATAAGGCGGAAATTGCGTCAAATGAAGAATCAGGTCACATAGTAATAGGGCATGGTCTAAAGAATATAGATGGTAAAACATCGGTGGTTTTGCCATTATTGCACATACAAGACGAAAAGCCGCAAGGTACAAACGGGGGCACTTTTACGTCTGGGGAATGGCGCACAAGAGATTTAAACACAATAAAAACAAATGAGATTACGGGTGCAAGTTTGACATCAAATCAAATAACCTTACCTGCTGGTAAGTATTGGATAGAATGGAGTTGCCCAGCCCGTGACGTAGTGACTCACCAAACAAGATTATATAATATTACAGATGATATAGTTATTATGTTAGGGACATCAGAATTCATGAGTGGTAGCACTTCGGTATTAACGAGGTCATTTGGAAGCGGAATTTTTACCCTTAATGCACAAAAAACACTCGAAATTCAACATATATGTAGCAGATCGCAAAGTGGTAACGGATTTGGGCAAGCAGGTGACATGGCAACTGAAGTCTACAGCATCGTGAAGATTTGGAAAGTAGGTGATGTATAATGGATATTGCTAAAGCCATAGAGTTATTAGTGCCAGAAGCGAGTTACTTTGGCAGTGTAACATCAAATCAAAAATCAGACTATAACAATATAATATGGAACGATACAAGACCAAAGCCGACATGGAAAGAATTGGAGCAAGCATGGCAAGAATATAATCCTGATACAGAGCCAACTACAGAGGAAATACTACTTACCGCCTTATTGGAAATCCAGCAACTAAAACAAAAGGTTGCAGAATTGGAGGGTGGACAATGACATTATTAGAATATTATATAGAATACCTAAAGTGGAAGATGGGCCAAAGGGAGACCAAGCCAGAGAAACCGCAAGAATGACGCATAAGGTTAATAATGTTTAACGCCCGCCGGGGTGTATTTTTAGTTTGGGAGGTTTGAAAAATATGGGCGAAGATTTCAGTAAAAGGCCTTGTGGCGTAATCCCGTCTCCACCGGACTTCCGGGATTATAGACTATATGAGTTTACAGAGATAGAAACAGAACTACCGGATAACTATCTAGTGCCGCCATACGAGAAAGAGAGCGATATCCCGGTATACGACCAAGGATACACCAGTATGTGTGTAGCCTTCACCGGTGCAAGCATAAAGGAGCAGCAGGAGTACAAGGAAAAGGGTGTGCCAGCCAGAATGGCCCCTGGTTGGCTTTACGGTAACAGGGAGGCAGGTATGCACATGGGAGAGGGCATGTATCCCAGGGAAGCTTGGGAGATGCTTTGCAAGGGCGGTATGCCGAAGTTTGACGAGTTCCCTATTACCGGCACCTTTACCAAGTGCTATACAGAGGTATTGCATAGACGTAATGAACTGTCCAAAAAGGCACTGGAGAATAGAACATTGTCCTACGTTGCAATAGACCGGAAGAGCCCGGCAGAGATAAAGACAGCTATTCTTAAGACCGGGTTCATAAACGTTTCCATTGCTGTTTATGACGACTTCGACAAAGCGGATGATTATTTAAAATCCACTACAAAGGGTACCCTGCGTGGGCATCATTCGGTTACAGCCGTGGGGTGGAAAAGAAAAAACGGCATAGATTATCTGATAATCCTTAATTCGTGGGGCAAAAAATGGGGTAAAAATGGTCTTTGTTACATGCCGTTTGATTATGCCGGCATAAAGGAAATCTGGGCTATTACCGACCTCAAGCGAAGGGTAGTGGACGCTCCGGTGCCGGCGCAGATAGTACCTCCAGGGCATTTTATGCTGCCTTTCAGAGGTTTATTCGAGGCTGAGAACGCAGAGGCCATAAACTGGCGTAGGAATGAGAAAGGTAAAATGGAAGCGGAAGCAATATTGCCGCCTGCCGGCAGAAGGAGAGTACACATAGTCGAAGGCAGCACAGATATTGCGGTTGAAGAATTTCCAGATTAAACTAGACAGCCAGGCGTGACAGGTATTAGCGAAGGATTAGTGCTAGGCGAACACAAACATACTGACCCTGTAACGTGGGGCGAATTTTCAATTATAGCAAGTTTTAAATTACCGTATTAAAGGTGGTGAGCGATATGGCGTTTAAATTAACGAGGGAAGATGGCGCAAAGTGGATACCGGAAGCTGGTGGTTATGTAAAGGATGGCAAAGTGGTAAGTACTACGCCCGAATATTCCGGTAGTAGTAGTTCGAGTAAGAGTAGTTCAAGTAAAAGCGGTAGCAAAAGTAGTAGTTCAAGTAAGACTAGCCAAAAAACAGGCGTGACAAGCGACCAGGCGGTATGGGAGAAAAACCTTCAGGATATTTATGCGGGAGGCGACTTTAAAAGCGAATGGGAAAGGGCAATGAACGTGTATCAGCAGCGCCAAAGTTTGGGCCAGGACACTTCCGCGCAAGAACGGTACCTTAACCAACTGGCGGCCATGTGGGATACAAAGGATTCGGGTNNCGGNTTTAACGTAGGTAGCATTTCTACAGGAAAATATGATGATTATTTAAATAGCAAAACAGGCGGCGGTATACCGCAGCAACAGATTCCACCTCAGGATACGCCTTATGGCCTAGACTTTGACCCTATGGATATATATAAAGAAATAATGGGCTCAGTTAAAAAGCCTAAATTACCGTCATGGGATGAATATGTAGACATGGCAACTAAGCATATCAATCCAATGTTCCAGCAGAACCTTACGCAGTTAACGCAGGCCACCGATGCCAAAAATATAGCAAGCGGTTTTTATGGGCAGCTACCGGGTGAGGCAATGAAAAAGGAGCTTCAGGGTAGACTTATGAACGAACGTGACGCTAATATTATGAACCTTGCTTATCAAATGCAGCAGGGCGATAAAGCAGCAGCAGAGGCCGGGTATCAGAGAGACTTAGACACATATCTAAAAGCGCTTGACTATGCAACGGCCAGGAGCGACAAAGCCTATGGCGATATAATGGACTTCTTGCGCCTGGGAATCGACCAGGAAAAGTTCGATTGGCAGAAGAAAAAGGATATAGCAGAGTTTACCGGTATTTGGGATGGCCAATATACTTTAGACTATATAGACAAAATGACTAGGCTGGGCATAGACCAGGAGAAAGCAAAATCCGCTATCGAAAAAGCCAGAGCGGATATTGCCCAGGGATGGGAGAGGTTAAGCGAGCAGAAGAAGCAAAGGCTGTTTAATGAAGGTATCACTAAGGAGAAATATATAACCGAAGTAATTAAGAACGCTTATGATATAACAGAAAGTCTCATGGGTACTATGTACTCCGACTGGTCCGGGCTGACGATAGACACCGAAGAATATCAGGAAAATTTCCGCAAATTATTCGATGATGTAGTAAACAAACTTAAAGGCAGTACTGCAATAGACGACCTGTACGACCCTGATTTATTTCCGGCACCTTTACCGGGCGGTACTCGTAGATGGGAATAAGCGAGGTGTATATTGATGGCTATAGACCCGAGGCAAGGCCTATGGATTGACTTTGTAACCGGCCGCAGGAAGCTAAAAGAAATGTCTGACAATGAGAAAAAAGTTTTGTATGAATACGGGCTGGAAAAAGGACATATAGAGTATGACAGGATACCCGAGACAACCAGGAGTGTATTGGGCTTAAAAGCAGTGCAAAAGACCCAGGACACTTCCATGCCTTCACCGGCACCTGCTAAACAGGAGGATAAGGATAACACGTTTTTGCAGGCAATAGACAATGTTATAAAAAGCCTTCAACTAAAAGCGCCGCTGGATATATGGCAGCCGCAGCGTGACCGGGTGCCGTCCGTGGGTATTCGTGATATACCCGGCCAGTTGGACCTTGACAAGATATTTGAACCGAAGCTACCGCCGCAGGTGGGCGTAGAGAAAAAACAGCCTTTAGAGATATGGCAGCCAATGAGGGATAGAGCGCCTTTGGGTGGACAGATGCCAAAAACGATGCCACAAATGGGGCTTACTGGTAATATCAGCCTATGGGAACCCATGCGGGATGTGCCGCAAGGTAAGGAACGTTCAATGGGCACAAAGCTCGAAACGGGCTATTTTGAAAGGGGCGACCAGCCGTCCATTGCAAAGACGATAGGCAAGTCATTATTGGCTGGTGGTGCAAGACTGTCACAGAATATAGCCAATATCCCGAGGATGATAGCAAAGGGCGGCGCAAAGCTACTAGACTTCCTTACTCCGGATAAGATTTACAAGGAGGAAGAGGACCCATATGTTAAGTTCTTTGATAAAGTAGTGGGCGGGTATGAGGAAGTAACACAGAAGCATATAGAGGACCTGGGCGAACTTAAAGGCGTAAGAAAAGACCTCTCAGGTGTAATGCTTAACCTGCCGCAGATAGCATTCAGCGCGTTCATGGGCCTTACTACCGGCGGTATGTCTACAACGGCGAAATTGGGTGATGTAAGCCGTATGCTTGCGCAGCAAAGCAAGTGGCTGTCGCCGGAGGTTGCCAGGATGATACCGTTCGGCGCTACCGCAGGAAGCGGATATGCAAGGGAGGCCGAGCTTGAGGGCGCTAACTATTTACAGCAGGTTCTTTATGGTGTACTCGGCGGCCTGGGCGAGATGGCTACCGAAATGCCGGTAGTGACCGGATGGATTAACATAATCGACAAGGTAACCGGCGGCCTTGGGAGAGCAGGGGCAGCCAACCTAATGCAGTTATATGGACAGGTAGGTATTGACTGGCTGAAAAACATTTTGGCGGAGGCAGTGCAAGAGGCGGCCATGGAACCAATAACAGCAATGGCCCGGACACTGTATGCGGATGATGTGACACTTTATGGAGAAGGAGGCATAATTGATATAAAAGGCATGGCGGAAGCTGCCCGTGGCGGGGCGGCCATGTCTATAGTATTAGGTGCATTGGGCTTGCCCATGTCGACGGCGGCAAATATATATGTGACAAGAAAGATTGAGAAAAACGAGCCAATGACCGAGCAGGATTTAATAAATGTCGCCGAGCTTATTAAAAAAGACCTGGAACAGCAGGAGCCGGCAAAAACAGGGCTCACGGAAAAGGATATTATGGACCTTGCAACTGAAGTGGCGAAGCCGTTTACAGAACCAGGACCCGTTACGCCTAAACCAGCACAAACTACTGTTCAAAAGCCTCCCGCAGCACCTAAAAAGGGTGAAATTTCGTCAGAAGGGCAAGTAATTAGAAAAGACGAAAACATAGGGTATCATACTGGAGATTTAGGCAAAGCAGACGGGGAAATAGTAATTAAGCCAGAGGACATAGATTATGAGAGGGCAAGACGGGCATATTCCAATATTTCCATGGACCCGGAAAGACGGGCAATATCTGCCCAGCAAGACTATGTTTCAACCATGAACAGCATATATAATAGGTTATCTGCTCTTGCAAAAACTGATGAACAAAAGCGGATACTGACAGAAGAATTCAAGAAATTTCAGCAAGGATATATCCAGAGATACAACGCTTTGCTGGATGCAAAAAGCAGGACAGCAAGCCCGATGATAACAGGGCCGTCTAATTTCCCAGTAGAGCGTAATAGAAAGCGTATGGAAATAGAGAATAGGCGAAGAAAAGAGCTGCTGGATTACGGAAAACGACAGCCGGAAAGAATAGAAAAGTTACTTAAAAGCAAAGACACCGAAGAAAATAAATTTAACGCGTTTTGGCAGGATATAGCCAGCAGTATTGGTGTTATTAAAGGTATTGATGCTGGAACCGAACCTTATAATAGGGCACTTTTTGTGTCATCTATTCAGGGTAAGATTGAAAGGGCCTTTAATAGGGGTGACACCGAAACGGCTATTAAGGCATTAAAGAAGATTAAAGAAATCCAAGCTAGTATGACAAAACCTGTTTTTACTAGCCGTCATTCTATCTGGAAGCTACTTGAAAAGGAAGCTATTCCTTTAGCCGAAAAACATAAACCTGAAGTAACAGAGGTTACCGGCGAACACGGAGTGGCGCGTATTAACGATAACGACAAGGTTGTGCTTAGTTTTGACAAGGAATACTACATGAGCCTTTCTGATGAATTAAAGAAGGAAATAAAGTCTAACTTTTTATTCAGCAGAAAAAGTTCAGCATGGATTAGCCGCGGATATTGGAGAAACAAGGCATATGCTTACGAGAAGATACTTAAAAAGCACGGGCTTTCATTAGCCGCTGCAAAAGCTCAAGAGCAATTAACGCCCGAAGAAACAACTAAACAACCTGGGCCTATTAATAAGGCATGGAAGAAAATCACGACATTAGAAGATACTCTTGAAAGATACGATATAGACGCCAAGGAAAAGGCCAGGATAATAGATACCTATAAAAGGCTGACCGAGGGCGCAAAGCAGGCAGGAGTTAATGTTAATCTTATAGTTAACCTTGCGGACAAAATTACTGCAAACATAACAGATACTATGCTAAAAGAGCATGGCCTGAAGCCCGGTACGGATGCCTATATAGCCGGCAAAACCGAGATGCACAAAGACGGCGAGATATTTAATATTGTTATCACCCTTCTAGCTGATAGGAATGCACCGATAACGCAGGAGATAATACACGAATTTGCCGAAGTATGGGCAACTGTATGGGAACACGGGAAACCGGCAGAGTATGGAAGGGCCATAGACTTCCTTGTGAAAAGGGGCTTGAGCAAGGAGCGGGCAAGAGAGTTTTTACCGGAGATATTCACGGACTATGCGCTTAACGAAGAGCTTATAGGTGATATGATTAACGAAGACCAGGCGGCAAAGACGCTTTTCAGCAAAACGCTTGACAGCTTCAAAAACTGGCTGCAGACTGTACTGAAAAGGCTGTCGTACTTTAGAAGTCAGGTATTGAAGAAACTGCCGGACGAGATAAAGAACCAGGCCCGTTTATTCGCTAATGGCAAGTGGAAAGAAGCCTTTGAAAGCATAAAAGACGTTCAGCACATAGACGATACAACGCGCTATGCCGTGAGAACAAGGCCCGCGCCTAAAAAGACAATAAAAGCATACAAATTAATGCGAGTTATGGAAACCCAAAAAGGGAAGGTGTTCCCGCTGTTTGTGGACGCAGCACAACCGGCGCCGATAGGCGTATGGTTGGATGCCGAAGAGGGACCTATTACCATTAACGAAAAGACCGGTATTCCAAAGGTTACTTCAAGGTTGGGCAAATTGGCTTATAGGCCAGGTTGGCATTTAACAGATATACCTATAGCTAACCATATAGGCGTAAAGGGCAAAAGCGGCAAAATAGAATTTATGAACTCGAAGCATGTATGGTGCGAATGTGAAGCTGCCGCTGATATAGATTACCAACCGGAGGCAAATGCTAATGGCCGTGACCCGAAAACCGGTAGGGTAATACCTTCTAAAGCAGACATAAAGCGCATACCAGTTGACGGGTATTACAGGTTTAAAACAAACCCGAATATGGCCGAAGACTGGATAATAACAGGCGCTATTAAAATTAACCGTGTCCTTTCGGATGCCGAGGTGGAACAGATACTAATAGAACACGGGCAGAAACCAATGCCAAGGCAGGGCGGGCCAATAGACCTTAAAAAATATGGGCTCGACAAAGACCAGCTCATGTATAGCATAAAAGCAGAAGGCATAGACCCGATACTTGAGACATATCAGAAGGTGTTTGGCGAAAAGCCTGTAACAGCCACTTCCGAAGAAACAACTAAACAACCTGGGCCTACTGAAATAACTAACATAGAAAAAGACGGTATAACCATTGATGAACACAGAAGAGCATTTGATAAAAACGGTAACCTTATATTTTCTCCTAAAGGTCGAGACAGGTTAAGCGCAGAGAAAATGGATGCAGCGCTTGAACAGTTTAAAAAAGACTACAACAGGTTTGAAAAAGGACTAACTTATATAACCGGCAAGACAAAGTATATATTTAAAGGTGTAACCCCGAGCGGTGATTGGCAGTTTGAAGAAGTAGATACAGGGCGCATGGAATATATACCATATGACCGCTTGTTAGCATATGACTTCACAGAAGCAGAATCGGAGACTAAGCCTCAGGAAGAACTAAAGGAAATATCTAGCGGAGAACCCATAGCAAAGCCTCAAGAAGAATTAAGGACGGTGCCTAAGCAAGTAGCGCCATCGGAAACTAACGTTCAACCAAAACAGCCATCCGCCATATACAGATACTATATAACAATGGACCCTGAAATCCGCGGCGACGCGATACCGGATGCTAAGAATGTCGTGTTGTATGACAAAGTTGTCATAGACAGTAAATACAGTAAATATGGCAAGGTATATGGCTTCGTAGACTTTGAAAGACCGGCATCCCAAGATTCAATAATGAAATACGGTTTAATAGAAGCAAGCCGCCCAGCAAATGAAGCGTTATTGGAGCAGCTTATAATAGATGGCGAGTTAGATGAGGATAATATAATTATCCCACGGGCGAAATATCTAGGCTATACTAAGGAAATGAAGGAGTTTATAGCCAAAGAACTAATAGACGGTAGCAAGACTGACGAAAAGTATATAAGCTTTAAAGTCCCAGGCGACGGCAAATTTACGGTAGTTAACAGGCCCGATGCTATAGCGCGTTTACTAAACAGTTTAAACATTAAAGCGCAGGTAGATGATTTGCCGGCTAACATCAAAAAAGCTATAGATGGAGAAACAGTTGCATATTGTAGTATAAATGGAATAACTTATTTTATACCAGAAAGCAAGAAAGCTTATTTCATCGCAATGCCGGACAAAGATTTTGCTGCCGTTAAGAACTATGCTTTAGTATCACAAAGCCTGCCAGCGAAAAAGCGTATAACGCTAATGGATAGAGGCAGTGTAATGCGTGGTACAATTGAAGATTTTCTCTCAAGCGATATGGCGCCAGCAAATGGTAAGGTATATGTTGTAAAGAAATTCCGCAATAAAAAAGATGTGTATTTGTTCGAGCATAATGGACTGTACTATATTTTTATAAAAGGGTATGTAGATTTATTTAATGAAAAAGGCAACAAAATGTATCTTTCAACTTTAAAAACTAAAANGGGAGATGNCGCCAGGCTGATGATAACAAATAGCGAAGGCCAAATAATAGGTGGTATAAACTCTTTATTTGNAACAATAACCGAAGAAGAAGTCTCCAGTGAAGATTTAANCGCAATACCAGCTACAGTAAAGTGGAATACTAAGCATAATGACCCATATAAGCCTTCTGCTCTCGAAAATCAAACTGATGCAATCACTGGTTTAAAAAATGACCTTTTAACAACCGGTGTTGCTCATAATGAAGGCAGAACTGCTAAAATAACAGCTGACTTTATTGATGAAAACCGCGAGAAACGAGTATACAACATAGATATAATCGAAGACGGTCAACACTCAGTATTGCTTAATAAAGACATTGCAGACTATGATGAAGCAATAAATAGGGCTATTGATTATTTGATACACGGCAAGCCGGCAGAAAAGGCAACAGAAACTAAAAAGCCTATGCCCGAGGAACGCGAAAAGCCGCCGCGGATTAAGGAAACAAACAGGCTAACATTACCGGTAGAAAAGCTTGCAGCGGATTATAAGGCCCGTGGCATGGATAAATACAGGGCATGGGACCAGTTTATTATTGACAGGGCATTAAAGCCGGAAATAGATGCCAGTGAGTTTTATCAAATATTCGAAGAAGTAAGCCCAAATTTAATAAGGGATGGCTTTACTGGAGAAATAGTGCCAACACATATAATAAAGCATGTCGGCGGTCGTGAAATGAAAGTGATGTTACTGGAAGAAGACGACAAAAAGATAACTTGGGTAGAAGAACACCGCATGACCGGTACATCATTCAAGAAAGACTTGGAAATATTTGAAGAAATCAAGCCGGAAGAGCCTACGCCACCTTCAATAACTAAAGCGGAAGATATAATTGAACAAATAGCTCCATCAGAAACCAGAGAAGCCGAGATACCTGTTGAGCCAACTATGACTATTGAAGAAAGCCTGGAGCAGGGCAAGCTACCTAAAGTAGAACAAACAGTGGTTGACAACATACGCAGTGGCTATGGAAAGTACAAAAAAACTGTGCTACAATTAAGTATAGACAGCAAAGGCGTTTTGGTTGTAGATTATGCACCGTTTGACAGGACAGGTGACACCAGCATACAGCATAAACTAGAGCACGGCTTTGTATTAGAAAACGGTAAAATTAAATTTATCGGTCAGGCAGAAGAAATAACAAAGCGTGTTGGCAAGATAACCGGTCAAACTTACGACATAAAAGACTGGCTTAAATCATTAGGTTTTAAGTGGAACGGCAGAACAAAGACTTGGGAAGGTGTGGTTAAGAGTGAGCAAAAAGACCAAAAAGTTGTTGCCCCCATCACAGGACTTGACTATAGACTTCCTTTACGAAGCAGCGAAGATTACGGACGAATCATCGTTACGAGAGGAAAGCGACTTGAAGGAACAGGCACTTCAGACATTAGCGAAAAAACTAAGCGAGTATTAAGAGAACACCAAATAGACGGTGTAAATCTAGCAGTCGCCGCCATTGATAAATATGGCGGTTTTTTATTGGCTGATGGTACCGGCGCAGGCAAGACCATGCAAGAGCTGGCAGTAGCAGAGCATTATTCCCGAAAAGGTAATAATGTATTGATAGTAACGGTTAATCGGCAAGTAATTAATACTGCATTTAAAGAACAGGCCAAGATGCTGGGCTTAACCGTGAACGAGGTTACTACAAAACTGGGCCATGGTATAAACATAACCACTTATGCAAGCTTAGGCAAGCTAACAGAAAACCCGGATTATATAATATTTGACGAAGCACATTCAATGAAAAACTATAAAATCTCAACCCGAGCTAAAAAGGGCATCGCTCTAGCCCAAAAGGCCAAAGGTGTACTATACGCAACAGCAACACCGTTTGATAAAGCCGAGCATATTAAGTACCTTGACCGGCTGGCTATATTTGAGCGAAAGTCATTTTCAATGATAATGGATGCATTAGGTTATAAGTACCGGGAAAAAAGAATTGGCCGCCAGACAGTAGGCGAATGGGTACGAGATGTGAGCCTGGAAGAAGCAGAAGAAAGGCTAAGCAACCTGTTTGGCGAGCTTTCCGAATTGGGACTGATTATTAAACGTGAAATATCAATGGATAAAGTAGCTATTGAGTTTAAGCAAGTAAGCTTGCCGTCTGAGGTACAAACAGAACTTGATAAGATTGAAGAGCATTACGATAGAACTGTTTCAATGCCAGGCCTAAAACGAGCATTGACTTTAATGGCCCAAAGGCGGTTCCAGGAGCCGTACAAAGTAAACGCCGTTATTAAATTAGTCGAAGAAGAACTGAAGGCCGGCAAGCAAGTGGTAGTATTTGCAACTAGGATAGAAGATGCAGAAATAGAAGATGCAAAAATAGCTGATGACGTTAATAAAATGGCATCGGAGGGTACCTTAAAGACCCTGACTAGCCTCCTGGAATCAAAAGGCATTAAAGTAGCCAGGATTTACGGCAGTGGTAACGTGGAAAGCCAAGTAAAAGCATTCCAAGAAGGCAAAAAACAAGTAGCGTTGGTGACACCTCAAAAGGGCGGTGCAGGTTTAAGCCTGGATGATACTGTAGGCGATAAGCCAAGAACGATGATAGTTATAACCCCGCCATTTAGCGGTGTTGATAACGTACAAATGGCCGGCAGGATAAACAGGCTAAACACAAAGAGTAATAGCAAAATTGTTTATTTGCTAGCCGACACTTCAATTGATGAGTGGAACAAAGAAATAATAGTCAATAAAATGAAAACGCTGAAGGCCATAGTAAAAGGTGACATAGAAAAGCTGGACATAGAAAGCGCACAAGAAAGTTCTCAAATAATCACCGATATAATAAACAAAAACGTAAAAGAAGTAGAAGCCGACCTCAAGACCAAAGACCAAACAACGGGTATATTGCCAAAGGCGGTAAGAGACAGGATTAATGCCACCAAAAAGCGCAAAACGGAGGTTGACCTCAAAGGTACACAGGTGACGGCACAAAAGAATGTTGAAACGGTGCTGGAGGCCACTAGCGNAGAAGATATGCCTAAGTACATGGATANATTGTTAGGCGTAAAAGAGGGCGTAGAAGACATATTCTCATTCGAGCCGAAACTTAAGCNCTTTCCGAAGTTCAGGAACGCTGTACGGTTGTTTAAAGGCGTATCAAAGGACGCCAGGGACTACTCGACAAAGGCGGTATACAGTATAATAGGCAACCTAGACGATGGCGAATTTGAAGTATTCAGGAAGATAATAGCTCTTCAGGACATCGTTGAGAACGGCACGCAGGGCTTAAGGCTGCCCATGGATATACCGCTTGAAGAGTACGAAGAAGCGCTTGAGCATTACCGCCAGTACGAGACAGCCAATGTAAAACGTGCCCTAGACAAACATAAGGAGCTCATGGAAGCGGTGGCGTATGACCTGGTGAAACGCGGCAAGCTGGATGAAGAATCCGTGAGGGAATACTATTACCCGCACCGGATACTCGGTAATGAACGGCTGTTTGAAGCCAAGGGCGTACCGATAAGGATTAAGAAACCGTACCGTGCTTATACGAAACGCAGGACCGGCAGCGCAAAGCTGATAGACATGGACTATATCGAAGTAATGCTAAAGCACCTAACTAGGGTATTTATAGATAATGCGATTGACGATTTTGTAAACGAGCAAGCAAGGATATACAATGCCATGCCAGTCACAAAGGAAGCGCGCGATAAACTATTCGGCACAAAGGGGCCGCAGCCGAACCAGATTTATAACATAGACGGCGAGGAATATGTTGCATGGCAGTACCAGCCGGGTAATGCGTTCTATATAGCGCATACGCTGACCGAAAGGGCTATATTGGATGCANTGGAAGAGGGCGCGACGGTGAAAGAGCTAATAGAAGACGAGAAAATAAAGAAAGCCCTGGCGGTAGGCAGAAAGCATCAGATGTTCCTACTTCCGCTAGAGATAGCCGATAAGCTGTCATCGTTCAGGAAGCCTAAAGAGTATAATAGGCTTTACCAGCTGGCAGTTGAAGGCGTAACCCTGTGGAAGCGTATCGTGCTTGACTTTGCCGGTATACCGTATCAATTAAACAACATCATAGGCGACGCCATGAACCTGTACCGTGAGGACCCGATAGCGTTCACGAAGTTCTTTGAGGCCATAAGCGCCTTAAGGGGCAACCCGGAATTTAAAGCGCTTATAGAAGCTGCANAACGCCAAAGGGTAATAGACAGCGGTTTTTACGGGGCCTTCACGCAGAACATTGACCCCGAAATAGCCAGTAAACTAGGTTTAAAACTCGGGCCGATAGCTAAGTATGAACAGGCATCGACGTTCAGGGAAAACATCTTAAGGCTTGCCAAGTTTATGAAGGATATGGAGCGCATACAGGCCGGTAAAAAGGTGGTAACAAAAACCGTTGACATAAGGGGCCTTTCGCCGGAAGAAGCCGCCGGCAAGGTAGCCAGGGAGGCCATCGTGGACTATCAGGGCATATCCGAGCGCATGGCAAATATGCGCCAGTTCTGGCTACCGTTTGCGACGTTCTATATCGAGAACGCAAAGAGCTGGGCGAAGTATGTTGCCAAGCACCCGGGCAACCTGCTAATAAAATTCGGTGTGCCGGCTGTAATGCTTTACATCTGGAATAATCTTATCCAGGACGACGACGACGAGCTGCCGGATTATTTCAAAGACCAGTTCCATATTAATACCGGTTTTAGGACAGCGGACGGCAAACTGATAATAATATCCCTTGAAACGCCGCTGGATATAGCCAAAAACATGATAGGGCTTGATAAGCTGGACGATAATGTAAAGGCTGTGCTAGGCGGCGATAAGAATATACTGGAGGCCGCAAGAGACCAGGCGCTTTACTCGATAGTTGCGGTTGGCAAAAGGTCCTTCCTGCTGCTTAACCCGGTGCTTAAGGCCGGAATAGAGATAGCCATAAACAAGAATGTATTCATGGACAGCAATATTGTACCGTCGAGGCTAGAGGGCACGCCGGAAGCTGCCAAAATGAAGGCAAACTACTTTGTGCAAAGCCTTTTCTCGCCGTATGCACAGTATGTAAGGGCAGCAAGGGACATAGAGCCTGAGAGCGATTTTGCCAAGTGGCTGCTTAAGGGGCCATTAGACATTAAGAGAGCCCTGGGCGTAAGGGAAGTGGATACCGAAGCTATTAGCAGGGGCAAGATATACGATTCGGCAGCCAAAGCCGAGATAGCATACCGCCAGAACCAGCACAAACTTGAACAGGCGGTAATAAAGGCGGTGGTTAATGAAGATAAGGAAATACTGCTGAAAGAAGGGCAAAAGTTGGTAGAAAAGGGTTTCCCGGTATCGAAAAAGGACATAGACGAAATTCTATCAAAACCGCGGGTACAGGCCGAGATAATAAAACAGAAACTACGCAAGGAAAAGGACAAGGACGAGCGCAAGAAGCTCCAGGATATGCTGAAGAAGGCGCAGCAGGCAACTTTGATGGAAACGCTCAAAGGAACACCTAAAAAGGCACGAAAGGATATTGTAACAAAAGGGCAGTAAAACTACTGCCCTTTTGTTATGTCCCTTGCAAGCAACTTAAACGTCAGCACGATAAGGACCGCAAACACTACGGTATAAGCAATATAAAGGCTGCAAAGCACAAACGGCAGGCATTTCGAGTTGTATATGAGGCGCATTACATTTTCGGGGAGAGAGCCGAATATAGTTATGGGAACGGATTTTATAACATTGATGTATATGTAGCTAAAGAGCGAGACAGTGATAAGTAGCAGTGATTTTTGTTTCACGATTTCCACCTCCTCTCTTTTATATATATATTGCTAGGTTTTGTATTAAATTCTATACAAAATCTGCCTATAATTCAATATATACGAAAGGCGGTGGCCGATAATGCATATAGATATTGGTATTTTGGTAGGGGTGGCCGGGACTGCATTCGGTATTGTTATGACATATTTAAAGTATCGTAAATCTTGCGACAGCGACATTGAAAATGAAGCAGCAATTCGGGGCGAACTAAAGGCTGACTTAAACTATATAAGGCGCGGGATAGAAGAAATACGGGTAGAACTAAAGGCAGCAGAAAAAAGGGACGCCGACTCATAAGCGGATTGATGAAATACTAGAGAGAATAAAAGAATAGGGCAGGTGATTATAGATGCCTAAGAACAGATTGTATACACTGTTAATAAAAGACTATGACGGCAGAGTAACCGCACGGCTAGCAAACGGAACGGAGCAACTGCGTAAAAACTTCCAGGTTTATGAGTTTCGTGTAAACCGGGACGATGGGCTGGACCTTGCCTGTGTTAGCGA
>JGI24712J26585_10002079_pt1 | contig 16663 bp, 11 predicted proteins | sample BioPla3DNA2_FD_26585 | JGI IMG/M metagenome (IMG submission 26585) | reverse complement strand
AAAAGATATCCACAAAAAAACATACTTATAAACAATTAAATTAAAGTTATAAACAAGTTATAAACAATAAAAATTTAAAATAGTTTCTTGACATCGATTATTAATTTAATATATAATTGTTACGTTATTTTAAAATATTTATAGTGTTATAAAATAGGTTTGCTGTCTAATTGGATATAATTATTTTAAAAATTATAATATTATTATAATATTGATAAATAAGTATTTGTTGTGTGATATATTTTGAAATGGAGGTGTTTTAGAATGTTAAGAACCTATCAGCCTAAGAGAAGACAAAGAAAGAAAGAACACGGATTTAGAAAGAGAATGAAAACATCAAATGGTAGAAAAGTTTTAAGAAGGCGTAGATTAAAGGGAAGAAAAGTTCTTTCAGCATAAGGCCGCATAAATGTGGTCTTTTTATTTAAATAATTATTAAATGTGGGAGATATAATGAAACACACTGTTTCGCTTAAAAAAAATTATGAATTTGGAAGAGTTTATAAAAGGGGAAAATTTCATGCTGGGAAGTTTTTAGTATTATATGTACTAAAAAACAAATTTGACTATAACAGATTAGGAATAACAGCAAGCAGGAAATTTGGTAAAAGCACTAAGAGAAACAGGGTAAGAAGGGTAATAAAAGAAAATTACAGACATATGGAAGAAAATATTAAATCAGGTTATGATTTAGTTATTGTTGCAAGAAAAACTGATATAATAGCTGATTATATGGAAATAAAAAAGGAAATGAAATTTCTTTTTAAAAAATTAAATATGATAATTGAGTAATAAGCATAAATTTTGTTAAAACTTAAAGTAAATTCAATTGCCATGGGTATATTACCATGGGCAAAGATATTAAAAAATTTACTTTAAGTTAAATTTAACAAAAGCACAAAGGTTTCTATTAGCATATGTAAGGAGATGGGGCATAATTGCTAAAAAAAATATTTATATTACCTATAAAATTTTATAGAAAATGGATATCTCCACTTAAAATTACGCCATGTTGTAGATTTTATCCAACTTGTTCTCAATATGCTATAGATTCAATAGATAAATATGGTATAATAAAGGGTGGCTTTAAATCAGTTTTAAGAATAGTAAAGTGTAATCCGTTTCATCCGGGAGGATATGATCCAGTTAAGTAAAAAGGGGTAAAAGAGATGTTTAATGCACTAGCAGGTTTTTTTGGACAAATAATATATGTTATATATGATTTGATACCTTTTGAATTTTGCAAATATGGAATATCGCTAATTGTTTTTACAATAATTGTAAGAACCTTAATGTTGCCTTTAGCTATAAAACAAGCTAAATCACAGGAAAAAATGAATAAAGTACAGCCATTGATAAATGAGATTCAGAAAAAGTATAAAAATGATAAAGAAAAATTAAGTCAGGAAATGATGAAGATTTATCAGGAACACAAGTATAATCCTTTTAGTGGTTGTCTTCCGCTGTTTATACAAATGCCTATAATTATATCATTATTTGCAGTGATAAGAAATCCTTTGACATACATGTTAAAAGGTAAAGAAGTTGCAGGACATATAATTAATCAAAGTACAATTGAAAATTTAATAAGCCAGGTTCCAGAAAGTGAATTAATAAGAGGATATGAACAAGTATCTGCTGCTCTTAAATTTAATTTAATTGATTTTAATTTCTTAGGTTTAAATCTTGGAATGGTTCCTACTATTAATACAAAATTAATATTTGGACCTGAAATGTCCACTTACTTACCTTTACTTATAATACCAGTTGTAGCATGTATAACCACTTATTTTTCATCTAAATTTATATCTATGAAAAATGCTAGTGATACAAAAAGTAAGAAGGGTAAAAGAGATGAACAAGCTGAAGCAGCAGAGTCCATGCAAAAGAATATGCTTTTAATAGCTCCAGCAATGACACTTTTATTCTCATTTCAGTTTCCAGCAGGACTAGGTTTTTACTGGACAATAAGTAATATTTATCAGATAGTACAGCAGATTTTCATTAGCAAGTATATCATGAAAAAGAGGGAGGGTTAGTTTAAATAAATGACTAATAGTGTTGAAAAAACCGCTAAGACTGTTGAAGATGCCATTAATATTGCCTTGTCAGAATTAAATGCCTCTAAAGAAGATGTTGAGATAGAGATTATTGATAAAGGTGTAAAGGGAATATTCGGGCTTATAGGCAGTAAAGAGGCAAAAGTTAGAGTTACAATAAAAGAATCAATGGCAGGTAAGGCAAAAGAGTTTTTATTAGAAGTATTTCAAAAGATGGATGTGGATGCAGATGTTCTAGTAGAAGAGGATGAAGAGTCAATATCGATAAAGATAAAGGGAGATAATATTGGCATACTTATAGGAAGAAGAGGAGAAACATTAGATTCTCTTCAATATTTAACAAGTCTTGTTGTGAATAAAAACAAAGAAATTTATAAAAGAGTAATAATAGATATTGAAAATTATAGACAAAAAAGAGAGGAAACTTTAGTAAAACTTGCAAATAAGCTAGCAGACAGAGTTGTTAAATATAAAAAGAGTATTACTTTAGAACCAATGAATCCTTATGAAAGAAGAATAATACATTCTTCACTGCAAAACCATAAATATGTAGAAACTCATAGCGTAGGTGACGAACCTAATAGAAAAGTTATGATTTGTTTGAAGTAGAAGTTTTAAAATAAATTTTAAAATAATGATGATTAAATAAATGGTTCAGGATATTGATTCTTGAACCATTTTCCTTTAAACTATTAACAATCTCACAATATTTTTATAAAAATTGGAGGAGTAAAATGATTAATGAAGATACAATTGCTGCTATTTCAACTCCTTATGGAACAGGTGGCATAGGTATTATAAGAATTAGTGGAGATAAAGCTTTTGAAATAACCAAAACAATTTTTAAAGGAAAAAAGAAATTTGATGAAATAAAATCCCATACCATAAATTATGGGAAAATTATAGATCCTTTAAAAGGGGAAACTATAGACGAAGTACTTGTTACTAAAATGAAAAAACCAAATACATTTACCCGTGAAGATGTTGTTGAAATTAACTGTCATGGTGGGCTGGTTGTTTTAAAAAAAATATTGGATCTGGTTTTAAAACAGGGAGCAAGAGTAGCAGAACCTGGGGAGTTTACCAAAAGAGCCTTTTTAAATGGAAGAATTGATTTATCCCAGGCAGAAGCTGTTATAGACATTATAAATTCAAAAACAGATGAAAGTTCAAAAGCCGCTGTAAATCAACTTGAAGGAAAACTGTCTTCTAAAATAAAAGTTTTAAGAAAAAGATTGGTTGAAATGCTGGCACATATTGAAGTTACTGTGGATTATCCAGAAGAGGATATAGAAGAAATAACTGGTGAAAAAATATATAATGAAATAACTTCTATAAAAGAAGATTTGAAAAAAATAACCGATAATTTTGAAAGAGGCAGGATTTTAAGGGAAGGTATTGATGCAGTTATTATAGGAAGACCTAATGTGGGAAAGTCCTCTTTGTTAAATGAACTGACAGGAAAAAACAGAGCTATAGTAACTGATATACCAGGGACAACAAGAGACACAATTGAAGAATATATAAATATTAACGATATTCCAGTAAGGATAATAGATACTGCAGGAATTAGGGAAACAGTAGATGCTGTTGAAATAATAGGAGTTGAGAAAACTCACAAAGCTCTTGAGAAGGCGGAACTTGTTATTATGATGATTGATGCAGAAAAAGGTTTTAGCCATGAGGACTCTGCTATATTAGAAAAAGTATCAGTAAAAAAACTTATTGTTTTGATAAATAAAATTGATAAATCAAATGAAGATGCTATTAAAAATATAGAAAAACATCTTGAGGGAATAAACTATATAAAAACATCAATAAAAGAAGAAGTAGGCATTGAAAAAATAGGGGAAATGATAACTAAACTTTTTACAAAGGGAGAAATTAATTTAAACAGCCAAATAATTTTAACAAATATAAGACATAAAAATCTAATAGACAAAGCAATTTTAAGTATAGATGATGCAATCAGATCTTATGAAAACAAAATGCCTTTAGATTTAATGTCAATAGATATTGTAAATGCTGCAGATTTTTTAGGACAAATAACAGGTGAAAGTGTAAAAGATGATGTAATTAATGAAATATTTTCTAGATTTTGCCTTGGAAAATAGTGAGTAAAACAAAAAGAGAAATGGAAGGGATAGATATGAGTTTTATTGCAGGTGAATATGATGTTATTGTCATAGGGGCAGGACATGCCGGATGTGAGGCAGCATTGGCACCAGCTAGAAAAGGATTTAAAACAGCAATTTTTGCAATTAATTTAGACAGTATTGCAAGTATGCCCTGTAATCCTAATATAGGGGGCACTGCTAAAGGACATCTTGTAAGAGAAATAGATGCATTAGGCGGAGAAATGGGCAAAAATGCAGACAAAACACTTATACAGTCAAAAATGCTAAATAGTTCAAAAGGGCCTGCAGTTTATTCACTTAGAGCTCAGATAGATAAAAGAGAGTATCAGACTGAAATGAAAAAAGTATTGGAAACCCAGGAAAATTTAGATTTAAAGCAGGCAGAAATAGTTGAACTTATTGTGGAAGAAGAAGGCGGAAGAAAAAAAGTGGCAGGCGTAAAGACCCACACTGGCACTATATATAAGGGCAAAGCTGTAATTATGACCACTGGAACATATTTAAAGGCTAAAATAATAATAGGTGATGTAAGTTATAGTGGAGGTCCTGACGGGCTTTTCCCTGCCAATAAACTTTCAGACAATTTAAAAGAACTGGGTATAAAATTATTAAGGTTTAAAACAGGCACACCTGCCCGTGTCAACAGACGAAGTATTGATTTTTCAAAAATGGAAGAGCAACCAGGTGATGAAAGGATAGTTCCTTTTTCATTTGAAAATGAAGAAATTAATAGAGAGCAAGTTATGTGTTACCTAACATATACAAACGAAAAAACCCATGAAATAATAAGAAAAAATTTCCACAGATCCCCTTTGTTTGGAGGTTTAATTGAAGGGGTTGGTGCAAGATACTGTCCTTCAATAGAAGACAAGATTGCAAGATTTAAAGATAAGGAGAGGCATCAGGTATTTATAGAACCCATGGGTCTTAGTACAAATGAAATGTATTTGCAAGGTGTGTCTACAAGCCTTCCAGAGGATGTGCAAATTGAAATTATGAGAACCATCCCTGGTCTTGAAAATGTTTCAGTTATGAGAAGTGCCTATGCTATTGAGTATGACTGCATAGATCCAACCCAGCTTAAACTTACACTAGAACTTAAAGATATAGACGGACTTTATTCTGCAGGACAAATAAACGGGACTTCCGGATATGAGGAAGCCGCAGCTCAGGGTTTAATGGCGGGAATAAATGCAGCACTTAAACTAAAAGGGGAAGAACCTTTAATATTAGACAGATCCCAAGGATATATAGGGGTATTAATAGATGACCTTGTAACAAAAGGGACAAGCGAACCCTACAGAATGATGACATCAAGGGCGGAATACAGGCTGCTTTTAAGGCAGGACAATGCAGATTTAAGGCTTACCCCTATAGGTTATGAAAAGGGATTGATATCTGAAGAAAGATATTTAAAATTTAATGAAAAGAAAAGGCAGATAGAAGAAGAAATTTTAAGGCTGGAAAAAACAGTAGTTCCTCCAAGTGAAAAGGTAAACCAATATCTTAAAAAAATGAACAGTACACCTATTAATAGTGGTATAAAGCTTAAAGACCTTTTAAAAAGACCTGAAATAACCTATGATTCATTAAATGAAATTGATGAAAATATGCCGGATTTGAGTTTTGCAGTAAAGGAACAGGTTTCTATAGCTATAAAATATGAAGGATATATAAAAAGACAAATAGCACAGGTTGAACAGTTTAAGAAGCTTGAAAAAAGAAAAATTCCCAAAGGTATTGATTATGAAGAAATAAAAGGGATTAGAATTGAAGCAAGGCAAAAACTTAATAAAGTTAAACCTGAATCTGTTGGACAGGCATCAAGGATAGAAGGAGTTTCTCCTGCAGATATTTCAGTGCTTTTAATTTATTTAGAATCTTTAAAAAAGAGAGGGGATTTAAAAATTGAATGAAACTGATTTGATTAAAATTTTTATAGATGGAGCATGTCAATTTAAAGTTAATTTAGAAAAAAAAAATATTGAAAGTTTTTTTAAGTATAAAGATATACTTTTAGAATGGAATAAAAAAATGAATTTAACAGCAATTGAAGATGACAGGGAAATAATAATAAAGCATTTTATTGATTCAATAAGTGTGGTACCATTTATAAAAACAGAAATAAAAAAGATAATTGATGTGGGAACAGGGGCTGGATTTCCTGGAATACCTTTAAAAATTATAATGGATCATTTAGATGTAACTCTTTTAGATTCTCTTGAAAAAAGAACTAAATTTTTAAATGAAGTTATAAATAAATTAAATTTAAAAGATATAAAGGCTGTTCATTCAAGGGCAGAAGATAAAGGGATGTCAAAAGATTTTAGAGAAAAGTTTGATTTAGCTTTGGCAAGGGCAGTTGCAAATTTGCCTGTTTTACTTGAATACTGTCTGCCCTTTGTAAAGGTAGGAGGAACTTTTATAGCCATGAAAGGCAGCAATATAGAGGAATTGGACCATTCTAAAAAGGCTTTAGAAATATTAGGAGGAGAAGTTAAAGATGTAATTCAGTTTAACTTACCCTTTACAGATATAAAAAGAAATATAATAATTATAAAAAAGTTTCGACATACACCGACAAAGTATCCTAGAAAAAGTGGCAAACCTTCAAAAGAACCTTTGATTTAACTCATAAAATGCAGTAATATAAAGCATTTGGGCGAACGATTCTTTGTTTTAAAAAAAGGATTTATAAAATTAAGGTAGAATATTCCTTTGTACAATATTTTATTAAATGCAATAGGTATTTTACAACTTTAACTTATAGTGGTACAAATAAAAACATAAGTGCTGCTTTAGATAAAATCAAGTAAAAAAATACCATTGCCAGATAAAAGTTTAACAAATGATAAATATAATAATTTTGCAAAGGATGGTGCCCTATGTTAGAAAGCAGATTGAAAATAGCAAGGCAGGAAAATAAAAATAATTCAAAAAACATTACTTATTTACCAATTGATTGTATCAGACCAAATCCATATCAACCCAGGAAGCAATTTAATAAAATTCCTATGGAAGAGTTGTGCGAATCAATAAAGGAATATGGAGTTATCCAGCCTATTAGCGTTAGAAAAATATCAAACAATATGTACGAGCTTGTAGCAGGTGAGAGAAGACTTAGAGCTTCCACTATGGCTGGATTAAAGGAAATACCAGCTATAATTGTGGATGTTAATGACAATGAATCTGCAGTTTTAGCTTTAATAGAAAATCTTCAAAGGGAAGACTTAAATTACATGGAAGAAGCTGAAGGATATAATAATCTAATTAATGACCATGGTTTTACCCAGGAAGAACTTGCTCAGAAAATTGGTAAAAGTCAATCTACAATAGCTAATAAAATAAGATTGTTAAAACTGCCTCCCCTTGTAAAGAAAATTCTATTTGATAACAATTTAACTGAAAGGCACGCAAGAGCACTTTTAAAACTTCATGATGAACAACTTCAATTGAAAGTTTTAAAACATGTATGTGAAAAAGGACTAAATGTGAAAAAGACAGAAGATTTGGTAGAAAGGGCAATTGAAAAATACACCAAAAGGCAAAATGAAAAGAAAAACAAACCTCAACTTACTAGAGCTATAAAGGATATAAGAATATTTGTAAATACAATAAAACAGGCTATAGAACTTATGAAAAAATCAGGAGTAGAAGCAAAGGCGGCACAGTTTGACAGAGGTACATATTATGAGTTTATTGTAAGAGTTCCTAAATAAAATTTTAAAAAAAAGCTTTAGTTTTTGTAATATAAATAACTGGCTATATTTAAAAAAGTTTAACTTTTTTAAATATAGCCAGTTATTGTTTATTAATCTAAAATTTTTAAAATAATTTTTTTTAAAATAATGCCGATAAAAAAATAGAGAAGTATTATTTTTTTACTGGTGTTTTATAAAAAATCACTAAGATGTGAATTTGGGGGTAATTCAATGAGGGATAAGTTTTTAAGGAAAGTTAATAAATTTAAAAAAAATATTAATATTTTTTTTAAAAAGCTTAAAGACAGTGATTTTAAAAAAATATTTAATAAAGATTACAACATGATTAGAAGGACAAAAGTTAGAAATCGGTTAATAATAAGTTTTATTTCCATTTCAATAATACCACTTATATTAATAGGAATGTTTTCTTTTTTGCTGTCAAAAAACTCGATAAACAATAAAATTAGAGATTATTCCAGTCAAATATTAAACCAGGTTGAAAAAAATATAAGCAACGAATTAAATTATTTTAAAAATCTTTCATTAGAAATTACTACTTTACGGGAATTACAAGAAAATATAAAAATTATAAATGATGACACAAATAAAAATAATGCATTAGCAGAAAGACAAATAAGAGATATATTAGTGACAAGATTATTATCTAATAATTCTATTTCATTTGCTAGAGTGTTACTAGACAATTATATACCTATAGATTTGCATAAAAAAGCTCATTTAGATAGTGAAGAAGCAATTGAAAGTATGAAAAGTTTAGTAGATGAAAATAAAAGATCTGCTGTAGTTGCTTCTATAAAAATAAATGGGGAACATAATTTAATGGTTGCACGATCAATTTACGATCCTAGAACAAATCAGAGAATTGGATACTTTTTTATGGGCATAGAAGATGAAAATATTATTAATTTATATAAAGATGTAAACTTAGGAGAAGAAGCAACTATTTTTATTATTGATACAGAAGGAAAATATGTATCAAATAAAACTAAACAAAATCTTGGCGAAAACTATGAAGATGCTGATTTAGTAAGTAAGCTACAGCTGGGCGTGGATAAGGATTCAATGGATTTTAATAAACATGCTGTTTTATATAAAAAAATAAATGAAACTGATTGGATTTTAATAGGAAAAATACCTTTTTCATATATAAATTCAGAATCCAATCAAATAAGGTTATCAATTATAATTTTTATCCTTTTGTTTATTTTTATTTCCGTATTTCTTTCATATATGATATCCACAAGTATCTCCAGACCACTAAATAAAATGAAAAATTTAATTGGTGAAGCTAAAAAGGGGAATTTAGCTTTGAGTGTAAAAGATGATGGTAAAGATGAAATAGCGGATTTAATAGCAGATTTCAATGAAATGCTAGAAAGCATAAAAAAGCTGGTAAATCAAGTTGGAAATTCATCTAAAAAAGTTATAGAAAGCTCTAAATTAGTAAATGAGTCAGCAAATCAATCATTTATAAGTTCAAGACAGATAAGTGAAGTAATGAATCAAGTGGCANTAGGTTCAGTGGATCAAGCCGAAGAAATTGGAATTTGTGCAGAAAGTATAAATGTTTTAGCACAGGGAATTAACAAAGTTGAAGATAATATGGAGATTGTGTCTGATGTGGCCAATAAAACAAGAAAACTTAGCTATAATGCCATTGAAGTTGTTAAATTATTAAATGATAAAGCTTTTCAGACAAACAAGGCATCAGCAAAGGTAATTAATGATATAGAGGACCTAAGCGACAATATGAAAGAAATAGAGAGAATACTTAAAACAATGTCTTTAATAGCAGACCAAACTAATTTACTTTCTCTAAACGCTTCTATTGAAGCTGCAAAAGCAGGGGATGCAGGAAGAGGTTTTTCTGTAGTTGCAAATGAAGTTAAAAAACTTGCTAATCAATCAAAAGATTCAACCAAAGATATAAAGAATATAATTATGAATATTTTAAAAAAGACAAAAAGAACAAAAGAAGTTGCTCATGAAGCAAATGAAGTGGTATCTGAACAATTGGAAATAGTTAAAAAAACAGATGATTCTTTTAGAGAAATAAATGAATCTATGGGAAATTTAATGGAGCGTGTTAAAGAAGTTTCTGATTCCATTAAGAAAGTATTAAAATCAAAAGAAGATGCAGCAGAATCTATAGAAAATATTTCAGCTATTTCACAACAAACTGCTTCAATAGCAGAAGAGGTATCCGCTACCACACAAGAACAGACATCAGCTTCAGAAGAGCTGACAAATTTATCAGAAGAACTTAATAAAGCAGCAAAAATGTTAAGTGAAGCCATATTACTTTTTAAGACAGAGTAAAGCTTTTTTCCAGACATTTAAAAAGAATAATTTGGTAATAAAAAGGGCATAATTTTATATTATGTTCTTTTTATTTTTTAAATATGTTTTAAAAAAAGTGGACAGTATTATAAATCTTTATTAAAATAGATATGGGTATTTGATGTCTAAAAGAAATATTAAACAAATTTTATTTTTACAAAACAACTATTTTAAAATAGAAATACAGGAAAAGAGGTACACAGATGGCAGATAATAACGAACTAAAAGAGCAGAAGATTATACCTGTTAATATTGGTTCAGAAATGAAAAAATCATTCATAGATTATGCAATGAGTGTTATAATTGACCGAGCCCTACCAGATGTAAGGGATGGTTTAAAACCTGTACATAGAAGGATACTTTATGCAATGTATGGTTTGGGCTTTACCCCTGATAAATCCTATAGAAAGTGTGCAACTACAGTAGGGGAAGTTCTGGGTAAATATCATCCTCATGGGGATGCAGCAGTATATGACAGTATGGTGCGTATGGCGCAGGATTTTTCTCTTAGATATATGCTTGTTGATGGTCATGGTAATTTTGGGTCTATAGACGGAGACCCACCTGCGGCAATGAGATATACAGAGTCTAGATTATCTAAAATCTCTATGGAAATGTTAAGAGATATAAATAAAGACACTGTTGACTTTAAGCCTAATTTTGATGACCATGAAGTTGAACCTACAGTATTACCTTCTAGATTTCCCAATCTTTTAGTGAATGGGTCTTCAGGTATAGCTGTGGGAATGGCGACAAATATTCCACCTCATAATTTAGGAGAGGTTATAGATGGAATAAATAAAGTAATAGACAACCCTGAAATAACCATTGAAGAACTTAATAAAATAATTAAAGGTCCTGATTTTCCAACAGGTGCAACTATAGTTGGAAGAAGGGGTATAAGAGATGCTTTTAAAACTGGAAGAGGAAGAATAGTAATACGTGCTGTTACAAATATAGAGCAAGTAAATCCAAACAAGCAGAGGATTATTGTTACAGAATTGCCTTATCAAGTAAATAAATCAAGGTTAATTGAAAGAATTGCAGATTTGGTCAAAGATAAAAAAATAGACAGCATTTCTGATTTAAGAGATGAATCAGATAGAAATGGAATGCGAATTGTTATAGAGCTTAAAAAAGATGCAAATGCAAATGTTGTTTTAAACCAGCTATATAAAAACACCCAACTTCAAGATAGTTTTAGTGTTAATATGTTGGCTCTTGTGCAGACACATGATGGGAAATTTGTACCTCGTGTGCTTAATATAAGACAGGCTATTGACCATTATATAGATCATCAAAAAGATGTTATTGTAAGAAGAACAAAATTTGATCTTGATAAAGCCGAAGCTAGAGCTCATATTTTAGAAGGATTAAAAATAGCTATAGATAATCTTGATGAAGTTATAAAAACTATAAGATCATCAAAAAATGAAGCTCTTGCAAAAGAAAGACTTATAGAAAAATTCTCATTTACTGAAAAGCAGGCACAGGCAATAGTTGATATGAGGCTTGGAAGGCTTACAGCACTAGAAAGAGAAAAAATTGAAAATGAATATAAAGAACTTTTGGAAAAAATAAAATATTACAAAGACGTTTTAGCAAATGAGTTTATGGTTTTAAATATTATAAAAGATGAATTAAATGAAATAAGAAATAAATATGCTGACGAAAGAAGAACAAAAATAATAGAAGATGAAACTGAAATAGATATAGAAGACTTAATTGAAGAAGAGGAAAGCGTTATAACTCTTACTCATTTTGGCTATATAAAGAGAATTCCTGCTGATACATATAAAAGCCAAAGGCGTGGGGGTAAGGGTATTATTGGGCTTAGTACCCGAGAAGAAGACTTTGTAGAAAACTTATTTGTTACATCAACACATAATTTCATTCTGTTTTTTACAAACAAAGGCAAGGTTTACAGACTTAAAGCATACGAAATACCTGAATCGGGACGCCAGGCAAGGGGAACAGCAATTGTTAATTTGCTGCAATTGGATCAAGACGAAAGAGTTCAAACTGTAATTCCCGTTGCAGAATATAAAGAAGATTTATACCTTGTTCTTGCAACTAAAAATGGAATAATTAAAAAGAGTCGGTTAATGGAATATGCCAATATAAGAAAAGGTGGTCTTGCAGCTGTTACATTAAGGGAAAATGACGAACTTATAGATGTAAGGCTTACAGATGGAAAAAAAGATATTATTCTTGTTACTAAAAACGGAATGTCCATAAGATTTAACGAAACTGATGCAAGACCATTAGGAAGAGTTTCACAAGGTGTAAGAGGCATAAAGCTTTCAGAAGGTGATGAAGTAATAGGTATGGGAGCCTTTATTGAAAATACAAGCCTTTTAGTTGTGACAGAAAATGGTTTTGGAAAGAGGACAAAACTTAGTGAATATAAAGTACAAACCAGAGGAGGAAAAGGTGTTCNTACATATAGAGTTACAGAGAAAACAGGAAAACTTGTGGGAACAAAACTGGTTTGTGAAGATGATGATGTTATGCTTATTAGTTCAGATGGTACAATTATAAGAATCAGAGCACAAGACATTAGCCTTTTAGGAAGGGCAACTCAGGGAGTCACCCTTATGAGAATGGATTCTGATATACATTTAGTAAGTGTTGCAAGAATAGAAAAAGAAGTTAATGGAGATGAAGAATGTGAAGAAACAGAAAATGCAACAGAAGATGCAACAGAAGATATAAAAGAGGATACAATAGAAAATGCAATAGAAGATGCAGAAGATATGGAAAAAACACAAGAAGCATCAGAAGAAAAAGATGTGGAAGAAATAGAAAAATCAGAAACAGAAGAAAATTAAAATAGCTGTAAATAAAAAAAAGCTTGGGATGTTTAATTCTCAAGCTTTTTTTATTTTTATTCTAATTTTTATGCCAACCTAATTTAAAAAGCTAAATATGCCGATAACCTTAATAAAGAGAAGAAGAGAACTTTTATTTAACTTTTATAAATTCAAAGATTTTAATGAGGTGAAAAAATGGTATTAAAAAATGGGTATAAAAAAATTATATTAAGTATTGTAAGTATTTTTAGAAAAATAAAAGTTAAATTCAGATTAATGATATCATTTCTTATTCTTTCTATAGTACCTCTAGTTTTTCTAGGTTTTTTTTCTTATAATTTATCAAAAAATTCTATAGAAACTAAAATAGAAATGTATTCTAAACAAATTATCGAGCAGGCTGAAAACAATCTATATTCAGAGCTGGAAAAACATAATAGTTATTCTATAGAAATATCAAATTCAAAAGATGTGCAGGATATGCTAAAAACTATTAATGAAAGTACAGAAGAATATGAAAAGTACAAGGCAAATTCTGATTTAAGGGATGTAATAAGCAGAAGATTGGCTACACTTAAATCTGTCAGTTTTGGTTCAATATTTATAGAAGATGAAATGATTCATTATTCAGTGAACAATAATTTAAATAAATATTTAATAGAAAATAAAGAGATGATAGAAGAGATTGCTGAAAGCGGTGGGGGAAAACCTATTTGGATATCAATAGAATATGACGATTCTTATCACTTAATAAATATTAGAAAAATAAACAATATTTCAACAAATAAAAAACTAGGTTATATAATTATAGGACTTAGGAATGAGAGATTTTTAGATGTATATAGAAATATTAACTTAGGGGAAGGAGCAGATTTATTTATTGTTGATTCTAAAGGCAGGTATATTTCCAATAGAGAAATGAAAGGGCTTGGCAAACTTCATGGGGATAAAGATTTTATAAATAGAATATTTAAAGAAGATGGCACTATATCAAATACTTTTGATTATGATGGTTATATGGTTTCTTATAAATATATTGAGGGAACAGACTGGATTTTAGTGGGCAAAATACCTTTTTCATATATTAATAAAGAAGCCAACGGAATAAGAACTTCTGTTTTTTTCTTTATTAGCATATGTATAATTTTTTCAATACTATTTTCATATTTTATATCAATAAGCATATCTTTTCCTCTTGGAAACATGGAAAAACTAATTAATAAAGCCAAAGAAGGAAACTTGATTTACAGCATAGAGGATGATAGCAGGGATGAAATAGGGGACGTAATAAGAGGATTTAATCACATGATAGAAAACATACGAAAACTTATTTTAGAAGTGAGTGATTTATCTCAAAAAGTTATAAATCATTCAATACTGGTTAATAACTCTTCTGAACAATCTAAAATTTCTTCAAGACAAATTAGTGAAGTAATGAACCAGGTGGCTGTAGGTGCAAGTGATCAAGCTGANAATTTGGCAAATGGGGTTGGAAGTATTAATATTTTAGCAGATGATATAAATAAGGTAGAGGAAGATATGAAATTTGTTGCTGAAACAGCAAATGGAACAAAGAAACTGAGTCAGAATTCATTAAATGTAGTAAAAGCATTAAATGAAAAAGCATCTCAAACTAGTTCAGCATCAGACCGAGTTATAAAAAATATAACCAATTTAAGCAAGGATATGGAGCAAATAGTTAAAATAACAAAGACTATATCCACAATTGCAGACCAGACCAATCTTCTTTCATTAAATGCTTCCATTGAAGCAGCAAAAGCAGGGGAGGCAGGAAGAGGATTTTCTGTGGTTGCAAATGAGGTAAAAAAGCTGGCAGACCAGTCTAAAGAATCATCAAAAGAAATTAAATTTATAATTGATGATATTCTTAATAAAACCAGTGATACTACAAAAGTTGCACATAATGCAAATAAGTTTATGGAAGAACAAATGAATATTGTTAAGGAAACAGATTCTTCTTTAAGATCCATATATGAATCAATGGAAAGTTTAATGGAGCGGGTGAACAATGTGTCACAATCAATAAAAAGTGCCCTTGATTCAAAAGAAAATGTTTTAGATTCCATAGAAAACATATCTGCCATATCTGAGGAAACCGCATCAATTGCTGAAGAGGTTTCAGCAACAACCCAGGAGCAGGTGGCATCATCGGAAGAGTTATCAAAATTATCAAAGTATTTAGATGAGATGTCTAAAAAACTTAATGAGTCAATATCAGTTTTTAAAGTTAACTAAAAGTGATTTAGATAAAAAGAAATGTTATGGCAAATTAATCTTAAGTAATAATTTTCTTCACTAAAATTAATAATAATGTATATATTATTAATTTTTAGTGGAGGATGAGACTTTGAAAAGCAAATTATTTTTTAAAAAGTATTTTTGTTATATTTCAATTATATTGTCTACAGTTATATTGTTTACAGTGCTTGTATCATGTAAATATCAAGCACAGCAAAGTCCTTTAGAAACAGAAGAACCACCTGATATAAACAATATGCCCAGGGCAGGTCAGTGGATTAACTTAACAGATGAAGAAATTGAAATGATGACATTAGAAGGTGGTGCAGAAGTAGAAGGAAGAAAACCCCATCCAATATCAAATAATTTACTTCAGTTAAAATACCCTAATACTTTAGTCCTTCGTGGTTCATTGACAGATAAAAAGGTTGCATTGACTTTTGATGATGGACCGGATCCCAGATATACCCCCCAAATACTTGATGTCTTAAAACAGTATNATGCCAAGGCTACCTTTTTTTTAATTGGAGCAAGAGCGGCTGCACACAGAAGTATAACAGAGAGAATTGTTAAAGAAGGGCATGTAGTGGGAAACCATACTTTCTGGCATCCTAATTTAGTTAAAGAGGGAGTAGAAAGATTAGAGTGGGGAGTTAAAGAAACAGAAAATGCCCTAAATGAAATATTAGGGTATAGACCAAGCCTATTTCGCGCACCTTATGGAGGATTAAATGAAGAATTAGTTGAGAAGCTTGGGGAAATGGGATATTCTGCCATAGGCTGGTCAGTTGATTCTTTGGACTGGATGCAGCTTTCACCTGAGCAAATAGAAAAAAACGTTTTAAGCAATATCCACCTTGGTGCAATTATACTTATGCATGATGGCGGACATTGGACAATGGATCTTCTAGGAACAGTGCAGTCATTGCATAAAATAATTCCTGCACTTCAAAGGGATGGAGTTGAATTTGTAACGATACCTGAACTCATTAACATCCGTGACAGAATGTGATTTTATATTGTGAATCGTTAAGGGAGCTTTGTTTAATATAAAGTATTAAAAATGAGTATAATTAAGAAATACAAATACAAATTGAATTAACAGTGATAAACGGCGATAAAGAACAGTTGATATTAGCCGGCTAAGCTGATATATTGATATAGCTGTCGCTTATGACTGACACGAAAAAACTTTTTTAAAAAAAGTATTGACATAATAATTACAGCGTGGTAACATATAAAAGTCGCTTTTTTGAGAAGCGCCTCACAACAAGTGGGTTGGACTTTGAAAAGTAAACAGTGTAAATTACAAGAATGGAACTCGTTAA
>JGI24712J26585_10002070_pt1 | contig 16703 bp, 14 predicted proteins | sample BioPla3DNA2_FD_26585 | JGI IMG/M metagenome (IMG submission 26585) | reverse complement strand
TCGGAGGTTATAAAAATGGATGGGGATAGCTTCAGGATGAAGCATCAGGAAACAATCTTTAAAGAGGAAAGTGTAAAAACCTAGTTAGCAATTTCTGTAAACTACTACTTGACGGCTACAGCATATCAAGATCGTGATCTCCTCACCGGATAGAGTCCGTATAGTTGGTGTAAATTCGAGAACTGAGAGATGAGCCACATCTCGCCCCTTCGGTACAATAAGTTTTGAGAAAAATCAATACTGGAGGACAAAACATGGCTCACCTGAATATTACACTAGACGAGCAAACCTTGAAAGAACTTATGCTGGGAGATCGAGACGAAGCAGTGGGAAAACTACTGGAGGCTGTATTCAATGCTGTATTGTCGGCCGAAGCGGCCGAACAGCTTGGTGCTGAGTCCTATGAACGCACGGACGGCCGTGTGACTTATCGCAACGGTTACCGTACCCGTCAGCTGACGACCCGAGTCGGATCCCTGACGCTTCAGGTCCCGAAATTTCGAGAGGGGACCTTTTCGACACAACTATTCAATCGCTATGAGCGTAGTGAGCAAGCCTTGCTCTTAAGCCTGATGGAGATGGTCCTGCAGGGTGTCTCAACCCGCAAGGTGGAAAAGATCACAGAGACCCTATGCGGGACGAGTTTTTCAAAGAGTACGGTATCTGCTGGCTAATCTTGCTTAATCCAGACACTCTAGTCTCGCTTAATTCGGACATCTGAATCTTGCTTAATCCGGACACCTCAATCTCGCCCAATTCGGTCATCGAGTCCTTGCCCTAAAGAAATCATGACCTCATCTAAACTGGTTCTAGTTTTAGAAGGAGGTCATCAAAATGGCAAGGAGTTTACATGTCATGAGAATCAGAGAAGCATTGCGACTTCGTGAGGCAGGTCATAGCAATGTCCAGATCGCATCAAGCCGGACGGTCGGCTGTGCCCGCTCGACCTTAGTGGAGCTCTTCCACCGTTGCGACAATGCAGGTATCACCTACGGGAACAGTCAAGACATGAGCGATGGGGAGTTGGAGTCCCTCCTTTATCCTCGAAAGCATCTGGCCCGTCATCCCAAACAAGAAATCAATGAAGGGCACTGGCTCAGGCGGGAGGCCGAAAGCGGCAAGACCCGCATGGCCCTATGGCAGGATGAGTACCTGGTCGCCAACCCCGAAGGCTTGAGCTACAAGCGCTTTTGTACACGTCTCAAGCAATACCAAGAGAAGACCAACCCCAAGCTGGACTACCCGAAACAAAGGAAGGCCGGGGAGGTCATGGAATCGGACTGGTGTGGTGAGAAACTGGCCATCGTCTATGACCATGACAGGGGCTCCTTCCAAGAGGCGCACATCCTCGTGACAACCCTGGGCTTTAGTCAAAAGATCTTTGCCCGGGCCTACCCCAACGAAAAGCAAGCCGCCTGGATCGATGGCCATACCAAAGCCCTGGAGTATTATGGTGCGCTGCCTCGTATCGTTAAACCCGACAACACAAAAACTGCCATCAAGAAGTCCAATCGCTACGAACCGGAAAAGAATCCCGTATTCAGCCGCTGGGCTGAGCATTACAATCTGGCGATCATCCCCGCACGAGCCTACAAGCCCAAAGATAAAGATCGCGTGGAGGATGCGGTGGGCTGGGTAGAGCAAAGCGTCTTTCCCACCCTCAAAGAACAGGTCTTCTTCAACTTCGACGAGCTCAACATCGTACTGCTCGAGAAGGTCGAAAAATTAAATGAGGAGCCGTACCAGCAGCGGCCAGGTTCCCGGTCCCAAATCTACCAGCACGTAGATAGGCCCGCCATGCGTCCCTTACCCGCTCATGCCTTCCAGAATCCGGAGATTCGGTGGGCCAAAGTATCCAAAAATGGCTACCACGTTCAGTTTGACGGGCGCTACTATAGTGTACCTTTTCAATTAGCAGGCAAAGAAGTACTCTTGTCCGCCACCAGTACGACTGTTGAACTAGTATACGACAATAAGCGGGTTGCCCTTCACAGGCGATGCTATGCCATCAATCAGCGTTTTGTGACTGACCCGTCCCACATGCCACCACGCCACCTGGCCCAGTACGATACAGACACGATGACGGGTCCCAAGTACTTAGATTGGGCGGCAAGGGTTGGCCCGTCTACGAAAAAAGTGATTGCCACTTTGCTGGCACGTTACGAGATCCAAGAGCAAGTTTATGACAGCTGTATGGGGATCTTGAGATTGGCCGATCGCCACTCCCAGATCCAACTTGAGGCTGCCTGCCGACGTGCCTGTCAGCAGGGCATCGGTGGTTACCGGCAAATTAAGGCTTTCATTGAAGAAGACACAAGAACCAAAGAAGAGCGGCCGGCTAATTGTCACGCCAACCTTCGGGGCGGCCAATACTACACCCAGGGGAGATGAATCAAATGACCTACGCACAAACCATGAACCAAATGGCAGAACTCAAATTGACCGGCATGTTGAACGCCTACCGGGATATCACGGATGACCCCGATTGGACCGAACAGGGCTTCGAAGACAAGCTGGCCTATCTGGTCGACCAGGAGTACCAAAGAAGGCGGGATAACCGGATCTTGAGCCGGATCAAGGAGGCTAAATTCAAAGATCAGGCACACCTGCACGAACTCATCTACACACAAGATCGCAATCTCAGCAAGGACCTGGTCCATCGATTTGCGACCCACCGATGGATTGACAACCACGAAAATATCATCATCACAGGGGCAACCGGGACAGGTAAATCCTACCTGGCACAGGCACTTGGAGACCATGCCTGCCGGCATGGCTATCGGGTTCAATATTATCGGCTGCCTGACTTACTAAACGAACTCTATTTCAAAAGACAGACAGACCGATACCTTCGTATGAGACAGGCCTTGCAAAGGCGCAATCTGCTCATCTTGGATGATTGGGGGATGGCTACTTTGGATGTACTGGCCGGGCATGAAATTGCACAAATCGTTGAAGATCGATTAGGCAATCGTTCCACCATCGTTATCAGCCAATTCCCCGTTAACACCTGGGATCGAATATTTGAAGATAAAACAACCGCAGATGCGGTCATGGATCGCCTCGTCCATGTGGCTTACACCATCGAACTCCAGGGGCCCTCCTTAAGGGCCAGGGCCGCATCTAGAGAATTACAGGAGTACAAGGAGGCTATGCTAGAATAATTTCACCCATTTGGACAAGGGCTTAGCTGGCTGATCCAAGCGAGTGCCGATTGTCTGAATTAAGCGGGATCCCACTGTAGGGATTAAGCGAGAATGGGTGTCCGAGTGAAGCGAGAATAGCCACTGCCTTATGTGCAAACCTGGATCCCATTGTTGAGGCTTTCCAGAACCGTCCCCTTACGGATAATTATCCCTTTGTTATGGTGGATGCCATCTACATGAAGGCCCGGGAGCGGGGGGCCGTGCGTTCGAAGGGGATGCTGATCGCGATGGGCGTGAATGCTGCGGGACATCGGGAGATCTTAGGATTCCAGGTCGGTGATGGAGAAAGCTATGAGTCTTGGTCTGAATTTTTCAAAGGTCTTAAAGAACGCGGTTTAGAAAATGTCGACTTTCTTGTATCCGACAACCATGGAGGATTGGTCAAGGCGATCCGTGAACAGTTTTGTGGAGCTAGCTGGCAACGCTGTCAAACACATTTCTCCCGCAACCTCTTAGACAAGATCCCTAAGAAACACCGATCCACGGTCCATACCCGATTACGGGACATGTACGACAGTCCTGACCTGGAGGCAGCCTGTCAGCGCCGTGACGCCCTTTTGGAGCAGCTGGAGACGGTCAGCCCTCAAGCGTATGATCTTTTGGATGAAGCCTTCAATGACGTCATGGCGATCCTGAGTCTGCCTCCTGGATACCGTAAACGGCTCCGCACAACAAATAGCATTGAACGGCTGAATGAGGAGATCCGACGTCGTGAGCGAGTGATCCGGATCTTCCCGAATGAAGCCAGCATCACCCGGCTGATTGGCGCTTTATTACTCGATCATCACGAACGTTGGATTAGTGGCAAGGCCTACTTTGCGATGGGCGATTACCTGTTCGAAAAAGACAGTTCAGAATTGGCCTCTTCGCAGGCCAATTCTGAACACTGGCAGGTTGCTTGAAGGATAGAGGTACCGAAAGGTGAATTTACACCTACATTCTGGACTTGACTCTTAACTGATGCACCAAGGATTGTGACAAAACTATCTATACGTTTCTACAAGGCGGTCCTCTTATCCGTAAACCTGCCTGCCGTTAATAAACTTTGCCACAATATCCCTATCATCAGACAAGAGGATCAGCCTTTCAAGACGCTCATAGAAAGAGCGCTCATTCAGGTCCTTTAACCTGCTTTCATCCAGGACCACAGCATCCAAGAGAAAGCCATCTTCGAAACTCCCCACGTCACCCCAGAGAGCCCCTCCCCCCTTGGTGGAAAGATAGAAGGCTTCGCTTAAGGAGAGCACATTGCGCTTGGCGTATGGGTCCATCTTGCGTTCGGTGAAGGCCCAAAGGGCTTTAGAGGCAAGGACGGCGTCAGCCATGATTCTGAGCAGGGATAGGGTGTTGGAGCCGGCCATGTCCGAGCCAAGGCCAACCTGGACGCCTGCCTTCAGATAGCGCTTAACGGGGGCAACGCCTCCGGAAGAAGAAAAATTAGACTGAGGACAGTGGGCCACCATGAGCTGCTTGCGCCGGCTCATGAGATCAAACTCACAGTCATTAGGGTAGACACAGTGGGCCATGACAGCTGGGACGTCTGAGCCAAACATATGGTACATATCGTAGGCCTGGCCATAGCAGGATAGACCTGGCTTGAGCTCATAAACCCACTCGATCTCGTCAAGGCCCTCCGAAAGGTGCGATTGGACAGGAATATTTCGCTCTATGGCTATCGCTCCCAGTGCCTCCATCAGCTCATCCGAGCATGAGGGGGTATACCTGGGTGTCAGCATCGGTTTGACCTCAGCAAAACGGTCCTGGCAGTCGTCAAGCCAGGCCAAAGTTTCACTTATGCTCTCTTCAGTGGTTTCCAAGAGTCCCGGTATGGAATTGCGGTCCATGTTGACCTTGCCCACATAAGCTGCAAAACCCCTGTCTGCCAAAAGCTCCATTAAAAGCAATGTCGCCGGCCTGTGAATAGTGGCGTAGATGCAACCACGTGTGGTAGTGGTCTTCATCCAATCATCGACGAAACGCGTGTAAGCAAGCCTGGCATAATCCAAGTCCGCATAGCGGCTCTCATCCGGGAAGGCATAGCGTTCAAACCAGGTCCCCCATTCAGGGTTTTCGATATTCATGCCAATCCCCCGATAGGCATACTGGGGGGCATGCAAGTGCATGTCGCACATACCGGGGATGATCAGCTTGTCACTAAAGTCATAAACATGGATGTTCTCATAGGCTTTCGGAAGCTCGGGGTAGATACCCTCCACCCGGCCCTGATGACAGACTAGATAAGAATCTTCTTCAAAGATAAATGATTCAGGCTTTGGCGTGTGTGCAAATGTGCCCTTGAGGGCGAATAGGGATTCTTTCATGATCTGACCTCTTCGATTCAATTTCTTTTTATCTTTATCTTCTTCTTAACGCATGCTGCGGATGTAAGGCTTGCCAAGCGCCATGGGGTCACTGCCTTTACGCGCAGACACCAATAAGGCCAGCACCGTCAAGACATAGGGAAGGCCCACAAAGAGCTGGGAGGGCAAGGGGATCCCAATACTTTGCATCCGGTACTGGAGGGCATTGGCGGCTCCAAAGAATAAGGAAGCTAGCATAACGCCGTAAGGATTCCGCTTTCCAAAAACAACGATGGCCAGGGCAATGTAGCCCCTGCCGGAAGTGATGTTGTCCGTATAGCGGCCCACTTGGGCAAGTGTGATGTAAGCTCCGCCGATACCACACATGGCCCCGTTAAAAAGTTCAGCCAGGTATTTGATCTTATAGACGCGAATACCGACTGAGTCTGCGGCTTGGGGATTCTCGCCTATAGCACATAACTCCATACCCCAGAAGGTCCTACGCAGGTAGAAGGATGTTCCTACAACCAGCAGGATCAGAAGGTAGACCACAATATCATTGTTAAAGAGCAGATCACCGATAATGGGGATGGAACTCAAAACTGGGATGGGGATACTTTGAAGGGTGGCAATGGAGGCACCGCCCGAGCTGCTGGCAGATACGGTAAAGATAAAGGTCACCACACCCAAGGTAAAAATATTGAGGGCCACCCCAGCAATAGTCTGATCCTGATGTAAGCTGATGGTCAAGACCCCGTGAATCAAGCTTATTAGCATACCGGCCAGCATACCGCAAATAAAGCCTACCAAGAGGCTACCGGAATAATAGGCGGCTGTGTAGCCAAAAAAGGCGCCACTCAGCATAAAGCTCTCTAACCCAATGTTGATGATGCCGCAGCGTTCGGAGATGGATTCGCCCAAGGAGGCGTAGGTCAAGGGAACAGCCATGCGTATGGCCGCTGCCATAAAGGCCAGGATAAATGTCAATGTGCTGTTCATGTCTTCACCTTCAATCCTTTACTCTCTTTCATCTTGGTACCCACTGAGCTGCCCAGCAAGATGAGGACGATAAGTCCGGTAATGATAGTGACAATGGCCGAGGGTACACCTAATTGCCTTTGCATTGAGTTGGCGCCAACTTGGAAAGCGGCATAAAGGAGGGAAACCACCAAGACATTGAAGGGGCGGTTTTTCGCCAGGAGGGCGATCAGTACCGCTGTGTAGCCAACCCCTGAAGACATGCCTTCCAGTAGCCTGAACTGGATGCCCAGGATCTCGGCACAACCGGCCAGGCCGGCCAGACCGCCCCCGATAAGGGCACAAAGGGCCACGCTCCTGGTAATGGGAAGCCCCAGGCAGTAAGCCGCCCGCTGGTTGTGTCCGGTCATACGCATTTCAAAACCCACTGAGGTGCGCTCCAGGATAAACCAGACCAGGACCACACAGAGCAAGGCCACCAAAAATCCGGCGTGCAAGCGGGTAGGATGCCATAATTGCGGAAAACGGGCGGCTTCTTCGACCTGGGCCGATTGGGGTAAAGCACTATCCGGTTGCTGGAGGAAGCCACGTACCGCAATGCCAACGATCATGATGGCAATATAGTTGAGCATGATGGTGCTGACCGCTTCAGAGATGCCCAGCCGGTTCTTCATGACGGCGGGAATCAAAGCCCAGATTCCACCAACCAAAAGAGCTGCTAACATAGACAGCAATATTCTCAAAGGACCTGGCAAGGCCGTCAAATAAATGGCGACCATGGCGGCCCCCATGGCCCCCAAATAGAATTGCCCTTCAGCACCGATATTAAAAAAACCTGTACGAAGGGAGAGACTGACGCCCAAACCAGTGAAGATCAGGGGTGTCGCTTTGACCATAATCTCGGCCACGCCATTGCTGGTACCCAGGACACCATTGATAAATATTCTGACAGCATCAAGAGGGCTTGCGCCCACAATCAAAATCAAGGCTGCTGCCACAAGCAAGACAAAGAAGGTTAGTAGAACTGTTCCCCAAACTCTATTGTTCATCGGCAACCACCTCACATGTATAACCCCCCATCAGCAAACCCAGGGTATCCAGGTCTAGAGTCTCATCATTTTTTAAGACACCTGCCACACAGCCCTTGTACATGACCAGGATGCGGTCGGACATCTGCAGGAGTTCATCCAAATCGGTAGAAATAAGCAAGACGCTCTTACCCTGGTTGCGAAAATTCATCAATAGATTCCGCATCTGTTCAGTTGCTCCAATATCCAAACCCCTGGTGGGTTGAGCTGCAATGATGACAGACGGATCAGAATTGATCTCCCGGCCAAGAATAACCTTCTGCTGGTTCCCCCCTGAGAGCAGACGGGACTGCTGGCCAATTCCGGCAGTCTTAACGTGGTAATCCTGAACCAGTCTTTCGCTTGTTTCTTCTATATAATTGGCCGCCAAGATACCCCTTTTGGACATAGGAGCCTTGTAATAGCCACGTAAGGCAATGTTACTTTTGACATCGGCATCCATGATCAGGCCATCCCGATGCCTGTCGCTTGGCACATAGGCCATGCCAAGTTCAAAACGTTTCCGGATACTGAGCTGAGAGATAGACTGTCCTCGAAAGACAATATCCCCTTGGCTATGTTTCCTTATACCGGTCAGTGCTTCTGCAAGTTCCAGCTGGCCATTGCCATCGACACCGGCAATGCCCAGAACTTCACCTTGGTAAAGATCAAAGGAAATATCCTTAAAAACAGGCAAGTCTTCCTTTTCCTGAAGGCCTAATCCAGAGACGGAAAGCGCCGGCTGGTCATGCGCAAATGTTTCTCGATGGGCGCTTCCTTCCTGGAGCATCCGACCGATCATGGCATTGGACAAAGCCACTTCATTGGTCTCCTTGGTCTTGACGGTTGTGATGGCTTTTCCATCCCGCAAGACTGTGGCCCGGTCGGCAACATCCAAAATCTCCTGCAACTTGTGTGAGATCAAAATAATGCTGCAACCCTTGGCCTTGAGGGCACGCATGATATCGAAGAATTCCAAAATTTCCTGAGGGGTGAGTACCGCAGTTGGTTCATCCAGAACCAGGAGTTTCGCCTCCCGGTAAAGTGCCTTGATAATCTCACCGCGCTGCTGTATTCCTACAGACAAGCGGTTGACGGGAACATCCAACTCCACTCCCAGTCCGTAGCGCTCGCAAAGCGCTTCAAGATCCTGACGCAATTTTGCTTTATTGAAAAAAGGACTCCCGTAGGGACGAAGGCCCAGAACAATATTTTGCAACATGGTCATCTTTGATACCAGCATAAAATGCTGATGTACCATGCCGATGCCCAGATTGATTGCATCTTTGGGATTCTGGATATTGACCTTTTCGCCTCTTAAAAAGATGTCACCGCCATCGGGTTGGTAGAGCCCATAGAGGATATTCATCAGGGTGGTCTTCCCTGCCCCATTCTCACCCAACAGGGCGTGAATTTCACCTTCCTCAAGACAAAAGTCAATCTTATCGTTTGCCAAAACTCCTTGGAATCCTTTGGTAATGCCACGCATCTCCAAATAGGCCATAAAGCTTCCCTTTCAAAAAAGACAACAAAAAAATTAGGCAGGGCGTCTTTTTAAGACGCCCTGCCAGGGACTCTATCAGTCGTGGTTGATCGTTTCAATCAGAGGCACTTGAATCTCGCCTGACTCAATTTTCGCCAGGGTGTCGGCCACAGCATCTTTCACTTCCTGTGACAGCTTTTCTTCGAATCCATGGTAAGGCGTCAAGGTAGCAATGGTCGGGTTGTCAGCCAAGCCGATCTGGACGTATCCGCCCTTGAATGTCCCGTGGTAAACGTCGGCAACGGCCTGGTGAATGAGACCGGAGAAGTTAAATACGGTACTGGTAATAACAGTGTCAGGTGCCAGATGGTTCTGGTCAGAAGACTCTCCAATGCAAAGAGCACCACGTTCCTGACAGGCTTTGATGGCGCCGGTGCCGGCTGAGTTGGCTCCCGTGAAAATAAAATCTGCCCCGTCATCCAGCATGGCGATTGTAGCTTCTTTAACAATGGCTGCGTCATTAAAAGTGCCGGTATAGGCCACTTTGAGATTGATATCGGGGTTGACGCTTCTGGCACCAACCTTGAAGGCTTCTGCTACTTTTATGATCGAGGGTCCCTCAATGCCCATAACGGCACCCAGGGTATCTGTCTTGGTCACCATGGCACCCAGGACACCGCAGACATAGCCCATTTCTTGGGTTCCGATATTGTAGGAGGCCACGTTCTCCGCCTCCACATTGCCTTCAATAATGGCGAACTTGGTGTCAGGGTACTTTGCTCCCACCACGATAGCAGGATCGGCGAATTGGAAGCCATGTCCAATCACTAAATCAAAACCCTGGGCCGCGTAATCGGTTAAGACGGCTTCCATGTCTGACACCTGACAATTCTCGGCATATGCGCTATAAATGCCAAACTCGGCCTCAGCTTGTTTCAAACCTTCATAAGCGACCTGGCACCAGCCATCATCATTGATAAGCGATGTGACACATAAGGCCACCTTCAAAGGCTCCGCTTTTTCTGATTCACTGGGTTCTGTCGATGAGGGTTTGGTCTCACCTTGAGAACAGCCAAAGCAGCCAATAGCAAGCACGACTACTAAGGCAAAACATAGTAACTTTTTCATCCTTTTGCAACCTCCCGCAAACAATTTTTCTTAATTTTTATACTGTCTGACCAATAGGGCATTTGTATGATACTTTATGGCCCTCACTTTAAGTCAACTTATTAATTTGCAGTGTTTATTCGAAAAACTAAAGCTGGGTTTAGTGCACCTTGACGTTTTTTCTGCCCTTACCCTGATTATTACGGTGCGGCGGAGCCAGAGTTCCGCCGCACCATGAGCCAATGAATCCGGGAAATGGGAGCCACGGTTCCGGCGTTTGGGAGCCAGTTAAAGTGGTTTTAGACGACTCCCGTACTTTTCTCTCATCGAGGGGTATTGAGGATTTTGGCTGAGGTTGATGACGTAGGCATTATGCTCGAGCCGATCGTAGATGGCGTCACTCATAGTCTGGCCGGCCATTTTCATGGCACAGCCCTTGAGATCGTATTGAGTACACAAGATGGTCGACGTCCGATCGGAAATCTCCCTTTCATGGATAATCTCATAGAGTAAAGCCGTTTCTATTTCATCTACGGCGGACAGCATCCAATCGTCGATGATGAGCAAATTGCATCCCACCAGCTCTTTCTTGATTTTCTGTTCACGAAGATCAGAGGTCATCTTCAGATCTTCCAAAAGTGACCTCATTCGTGTGAATCGGACCGAGTAGAGTTGCCGGCAGGCTTCGCGTCCTACGGCACAGGCAAGATAGCTCTTGCCACTTCCCGTCGCCCCCATGATGACCACATTGCGTCCGGTACCTATGAAGTCACAAGACGCCAGCCTGAGGACAACCGAGCGATCGAGCATCCGGCTTTCACCGTAATCGATATCCGCTATGTGTGCCTGCGGCTGCTCAAAAGCAGCCCGTTTCAAGAGCCGTTCATGTTTCGAATCCAGACGCCGGTTCAGTTCACGGTCCACCATGAGTTCCAAGATTTCATCGACAGATAAGGTTTGCATCTTCTTAAGATCGGACACCAACTCCTGATAGACATCGGCCATGCCGGAGAGCCGCAGCTGCTTGAGCTTGAAGTAAGTTTGATTATTCATGGGATGCCTCCTTTTTGATATTTCGAATGAAGGCATGAGCGTCACTGGGATGTGCGGCGGGATCTGTCAGGCTCGTCAGGTTCTTGAAAATGCTCTGCACAACTTTGTAGCTTGGCGTCTGTGACAAGGTCAAGGCTTTGGCACAGGCCCGTTCAAGGTCTTCATGTTTGTCATCTGGGGGCAGTTTCAAGATGGCCATGCAGGTGCGAAAGCCGTGTTGGGGGATGGCGTATGACGCAAGGATGTTGCGGATGACCTCCTTGGTTGAGGGGCCAACTTGTGAAGCCCAACGGATGAAGCGTGCTTCATCCCATTTGAGATATTCCTGGTGACTGTCCGGCATGTGCTCGATCTGCGTTTGATACTGGCCGGGACGGCCTGTGAGGCGAAGATGGCTGCAGATTCGCTTATCCCCATCGTAAATCTCGACGAGGGTCGTTGTGGTTTTTACCTGAAGCTTCTTGCTGATATACTGAAACGGCACGGAGTAATACATGCGGTGGACTGCTACATGGTAGTTGGGTTGAACGGTCGCTGTCTTCCAGGCAGCCAGTTCGTATCGCGTCTTCGGCAAGGGGGAGAGCAGGTCGATCTCTTCGGCAAAAAGTGTTGCCCTGCTCCCCAACTTTTTCTGGAACTGATGGGAGTTGTAGGACTCCAGCTCCTTTCGCAATGCTTCGTTGAATTCTTCGAGAGCGAAAAAGGTCTGGTTTCGAACTTTACCGAGCAATGTGTTGGCGAACTTGCCAACAGCGCCTTCGGTATTGGGCTTGTCGCGGGCTTTTTTGATCCTTGCCGGCATGATGAAAGTGTTGTAGTGCTCAGCCATCTCCTGGTAGTTCTTCTGGATTTCTGGTTCCACCCGGAAGGGCCTCGTGACTCCTGTCTTGAGATTGTCAGGGACCACTGTTTTGGGGACGCCTCCCAGGAACTCAAATAGATGGATGTGTGCAGTGATCCAGGCTTCCAGGTCCATCTTGAGAAAGGCCTCAGCGTAGCAGTATTGGCTGTAAGCCATGGCCGCTACGAAGAGGTATACCGCGATGGTGTCACCCGTGGCAGGATCCTTCAAAGAACCCGTTTTGCCTGCCCAGTCAACTTCAACCTGCTCGCCTGGTTTCCTGGGGATATGCATGGTCGCCTGGGTAGCTCTCATATGACGGCGGAACAGGTCGCAGTACTGCGAATACATGTACGGACGTTTGCCTGAGTGGCTACACCGGTCACAATACTCCAGCCACAGCATCTGTAAGCTGACGCCTGTTTTTCGAAGCTCCTTGGCGATGTAGTCGAAATCCAGGGCCTGATAAGGACTTTCCTGCTTCGCCTTAGGGAACAAAAGGGAAGCGATCTGGTCCTCTGTCATTCCCTCTCGCTCGATGTTCTCCCAGCTTAGCTTGGCTTCTTTGGCACGGGACAAAGTGCGGGCGATTGTGTTTCTCGACACGCCCAGGGCGTTGGAGATGGCGCGTTGGCTGAACGTTCCCGCACTCATGCGCATGATTTCTCGATATTGGGTCATTGCAAGACCTCCTAAAAATGATTACCACCCAGGGGTGGCAATTCATTTTAACAAGCTTGAATGACCTGTTTGATGGCTCCGGCGCTGCGGAAATGATGGCTCTCAGGTACGGAACTTCTGGTCCTCGAATAACGGAAGTACTGGTATCCAAATCTCGGAACAGCTGGCTCTGAAGCTGCGGAACGATGGCTCAACTTGGTGCGGAATATTCACTTACCCAACATCCAATCGAATTTTCAGGTACTGACATTTTCTGGGGGGGCCCGGACAACCTTTGTCCAAAATAACACTCAGGCTTAGTCAGTTACTGACTAAGCCTGAGATAAAAGGTTGTTGTTTGATCAAGTCACAAGTGAGCGAATTCACCTATACTTGGCCTAGTCCCCTTGGTAAGACAAGCTGTCCGTGGGAGATGCTATCAATGGACCTTGTACAAATCAGAATGATCGCGCAAAACCCTTTTGCAAACCTCTTCTGATTTTTCTGCGATAGCAGCTTCATCAATATTCACAACCTCCCCCTCTTTATAAATCGTTTTCCCATTCACCATGGTCAGATAGACTGGACCTGTTACGCCAATTTTAGCAATTATATTCTTGGGATCATGCAGGGCCCCCGCCATATCAAGGGCACCTGCGTCCAGCATAAACAAGTCAGCTGCCTTCCCAACTTCCAAAGAGCCGAGATCAGGCCTGCCAAGTGTTTTGGCGCCATTGACCGTGGCCATCTTCAGGATGTCGTAGGGAGTGACACAACCACCGCGGACACGGCTATAGTGGGCCTGCATGATGTAGGCAATGCGGATGGTATCCAGCAAACTTGAGCTGTCGTTGGAGGCACAGCCATCACATCCTAAGCTGACGCAAACACCGGCCTTGTCTAGTTCAATCATATTCAGGATGTTATTGCCGCCTATGGCTGCAGGGGCTGAACAGTGAGAAATACCACTGGAGTGTTTGCCTAATACTTCATATTCTTCAGGGAGGACTTCAAAGCCGTGAGCAAACCAGACGTCGGGTCCGATAAAGTCGATGTCCTCGCACCATTGCAAGGTGCGCTTGCCCCAACGATTGACCATGGCTTCGTTTTCTCCTTCGCCAAGGTGAGTGTGCATGTAGACGCCATTGGCCCTTGCCATACTTACAGTCTCCGTAAAGGTCTCTATATAGCAGTTGATGGGCTGACAGGGAGCCATGACAATCTGGTTCATGGAAAAAGGATTGGGATCATGATAGAGCTTGATCAGACGCTCGCAGTCTTTTAGGTAGCTGTCCGTTGTTTCCAGCATTTCGGGGGGCATGGTACTTCCTTCTTCCAGGGGCAGGGTATTAGTGCCGCGACCCGCATGCAGTCGGATACCGACCAGCTTTGCCGCCTCCATTTGCCTGTCAATCGGATCCATCCCCGTCTTAGGTGTATAGCAATATTGATGATCGAAGGCACAGGTACACCCATGTTTCACCAAATCAGCCATAGCGGCCAAAGAGGCATAATAGACGACATCCGTGTCAATCAGTCGAAAGATGCTGTAGACCGCGGTCAACCATTGGGCCAAGTTGATATTCGGCAAGTCAACCGAGATTAGGTTACGTGCGAATGTTTGAAAAAAGTGGTGGTGGGTGTTGATGAGACCCGGATAAACGAATTTATCTGTGGCATCGATAACTTGGGCACCTTTGGTGTCTTCCGGGGGAATTACTTTGTCAATTTTGAGAATTTGACCCTGGTCGATCAGAATGTCATGGTCCCAATACAAGGTGTTATCGCTGTCACAGGAAACGATGGCTTTTGCATTTTTGATATATACTTTGCTCATTTACTAGGCCCCTTTTCTTAAATTAATACTAGTAAAACAAATGAACCTATCTTTATGTCAACGGCGAATTTTGCAGGAATTTCGACTAAAGACAAAGTACGGTGCAGCTGAGGAATTGACAGTACAAAGCCACTTAATTAGAATACACAAGGTAAGGGACCGACCCTTTTTGCCCTTCTGATAGGTAGAACAGGACTGATTTAATTGATGCGTATTGGTGAATTTGCGAAATCTTTTGATGTATCTCAGTCTATGGTGCGATACTACATCAACTACGGCTTGCTCATCCCGGATGCCAAGAACAAGCAGTATCTTTTTGGCAAAAATTGCATGGCTGATATGGAGCAAATCCAGCGCTTTAAGAAGATGCGTTTTTCTCTAAATGACATTCACGCCATCCTTTCCATTCAAAGGTTGGCCATCAATATGCTACCGAAGGACAGGCTCTTGTATCGGCAATTATTTGAAAATCAACTTAGATCTCTCAAGGGTGAACTAGCCAAGATTGATGACCAATTGATGCATTTGGAGCAACTCATGACTTCTCTAGAAGACCCGAAAACACAAAATAGCTGAATCGTTCGTTCTTGTAATCATTGTCGGCGAAATAACTTGCATTGCTCACATAGACATTGGCATCGGAATCGACAATGCTTAACCCCTGATCTACTAACGTCGACTTGTATTCTTTCAGATCGTATCTGGTATTTTGCTCCGCTAAACGTTGAGGATTCGCCTTGACCAAGTAAGTGAAAACACCTATGAGAAGCGCCCCCTTTGCAGCATAAGCTTTGATTTCGTTAAGTTGCGATTGAAAACCATACTTGCGAAAGATTTCAGAGGCATGGTAATCGAGAAGGCAATCGATACTGGCTTTCCTGATGGGATGATGGATGCCATCGTCCACAAGGAAAAGGATCTTGTGATCCGGTGCCTTGGCGCGAATAACCCGCATGATGCGATGAATGACTGATGGATCTGTATCGGAGATGATGTAATAGGCTTCGGCTGGTAGCTCTTCTATGCATTCAAGAAGGAAGCCGGAGACATTTAGTACATCTTCAAAGATAACCTTCTCCTCTAACTTAGTGGCTTTCAGTTTATTAATAATCCAACGATTGCGCATGCTTTTTTGACTTACTTCCTGGGCATCCATCCGTCGATTGGTATCAAAGTTTTTATCTAATACAGGCAAAATAACTTGATTGACATTACTTGCTGTGAGAACGCCATTATGGATAACCGCCGAAAATCCACAAGCGCAATCGCCCTTGCCCGATATGACGGTATTGTTGATGAGAGAGATGTCCCGCCAAGCCAAAGCTTTGTCACAATAGGGACATTGGATCAATAAAAACAGCTCTATTGGAATGGCATTGACGGTCGAATTGTCCATTCTTATGGTTTGATCAAGCTGTAGCTCCAATTGATGGATCGCTTCTAAAACGTCCTGGCGTGTCTTTTCCAATTTAAACTTGACCTGGGAGGCTTGAAGCTGGCAAAGATCTCGCAGAGAACTCTTATCCGTGCTGGGTTCGCGCTCTAGCTCCATAAGCTGGGCAATACATTTTAGTGAAAAACCGTAAGCTTTATATTGTTTAATACGTTTAGCATCTTCAAGGCAACTGTCCGAGAATTCATAAGTAGACGCTCTTTTATCCGGTCTCAGAAGACCAAGCCGCATGTAATAACGGATGGTGTTAACAGGTAGCTTGCTTTTTTTCGAAAAGTCGCTGATCTTCATAAATAAAATTATAGGCAGTTGCAGCTTCTTTGTCCAACAACATAAAGCGGTGTCCATCAAATAGGCTTGCCCTTTGAATATGCTAAATACACTTGAGAACCGGACAAAAATTGATTCCAATTGCCCTCTGAGAAGGAAGATGTTTGCCAGATGTAGCCGTCAAGTAGTAATTTACAGAAATTGCTAACTAGGTTTTTACACTTTCCTCTTTAAAGATTGTTTCCTGATGCTTCATCCTGAAGCTATCCCCATCCATTTTTATAACCTCCGACCGGTGTAGTAGCCGATCAAAAATAGCTGTTGTTGTGGCAGGATCATCCGCCAGTGTACTCCACAATTCAGGCGACCGATTGGAGGTCAAGATAATAGCTGAAATTTCGTAGAGATCGTGGATTAAATGAAAGAACATGGTTTGTTCGCGGGCGCT
>JGI24712J26585_10002066_pt1 | contig 16721 bp, 11 predicted proteins | sample BioPla3DNA2_FD_26585 | JGI IMG/M metagenome (IMG submission 26585) | reverse complement strand
GCCGGTAAACCGGCGCAGATACGGCTCGACTTTGTCAAGCCACATCGGGTTCAGCTCCCGCGGCGGGCCGGGCAGCATGACGATCATCTTGCCGCGTTCTTCGTCGAGGATGGCGCAGCCGGGCGCGGTGCCGTGGTCGTTGTAGAATATCTCCGCCCCCTCCGGGAAATACGCCTGCTTTTCGTTGGCGGGCGACAGGGCGCGACCGCGGGAAGCAAAATATCCCCGCAGCGTCGAGAGCGCCTTTTCGTCGAGCACGAGTTTCCGCCCCATGACGGCGGCGGCGGTTTCCTTGGTGATGTCGTCGTAAGTCGGGCCGAGGCCGCCGGTCAGGATAAGCAAATCACAGCGCTCAAGCGCCGCGCGGATATGTTCGGTCAGCCGCCCGCAGTTGTCGCCGACCGCCGCCTGATAATAATGGGAAACGCCGAGCAGCGCCAGCCGCCCGGCAATAAACGCCGCGTCGGTGTTGACAATCTCACCGAGCAGAATCTCGGTGCCGACGGATAAGATTTCTGATGTTTTCAGCTGACACCGGCGAATGCCGGCGTCAGCCACGAGTTTTTCCTTCGGAAAAACATCGTCGTTCAAAGGTTTAGTCATAGCTTATGTTTTCTCTGTATGTATTGAATAGCGCCGCGGGCGCTATTCGCTGAGTATTGTGTCCCGCTCTCGCGGGACACGCGAATATTGCCGAAGGCAATATATCGCCGCTGGCAAAGTAAAGTGAATAACCCGCGAAGCGGGTTATTCTGCGAGTTTTGCCGTAGGCAAAACATCGCCGCCGGATAGTTAAGTCATTATCGGTGTTTTTTCTAGATGTATGTTTCGCTTCGCGAAACAAATTTATTTTAAATAGTCCCAAAAATTTTGAAAGTCCAGAAAACTTTTATAAAAGTTTTCTGGTAGGGGGGGCATGGGGGGACGAAGTCCCCCCCTAAATCTTCAATCCCTAAGCTCAGCGTCATCCGGCAGGTCGTCGGACTCGGAGGATTCGTCCAAGCTCAGAGCGTCGGCTTGTTCCGAGATTCTCGCTTTCATTTCTTCGGAGGTATCGCGGATTTTGGCTTCGATTTCGGCGGCGAGTTCCGGGCGGGCTTCGAGGAAACGGCGGGCGTTGTCGCGACCCTGACCGATACGCTGCCCCTCATAGCTGTACCACGCGCCGGCCTTGTCGATTATTTCAAGGGAAGAGGCGACGTCGACGACTTCGCCCATATGGTTGATACCCTTGCCGTAGATGATATCGAACTCGGCGAAGCGGAAGGGAGGAGCGACCTTATTTTTCACAACCTTGCACTTAATCTGGTTGCCGATGGTTTCGCCGCCCTCCTTGATGACGCTGGCTCTGCGGATATCGATGCGAACGGTCGCGTAGAACTTAAGGGCGCGGCCGCCGGTGGTAACTTCCGGGTTGCCGTACATAACGCCGATCTTCTCGCGGAGCTGGTTGATGAAAATCATCACGCAGTTGGTGCGGGAGACGACCGAAGAGAGCTTGCGCATCGCCTGGCTCATCAGACGCGCCTGCGCGCCGACGTGACTGTCGCCCATTTCGCCGTCGATTTCCTGCTGAGGAACGAGGGCGGCGACGGAGTCAATGACGAGGCAGTCGATGGCGTTGGAGCGGACGAGCGCTTCGGCTATCTCAAGCGCCTGCTCGCCGGAGTCGGGCTGAGAAACTAAAAGCTCGTCGATGTTGACGCCCAAATTCCGCGCGTAGAGCGGGTCGAGGGCGTGTTCGGCGTCGATGTAGGCGGCGTATCCGCCCAGTTTCTGGGTCTCGGCGACGCAATGGAGGGCGAGGGTAGTCTTGCCGGACGCCTCCGGGCCGTATATCTCGGTGATGCGTCCCCGCGGCAGACCGCCGACGCCGAGCGCCATGTCGAGGGTCAGAGAGCCGGTCGGGACGGCGGAAATCTGCATCTTGGTGTTCTGACCGAGCATCATTATCGAGCCGTCGCCGAAGTCTTTGTTAATTTGTTTTACCGCGGTGTCGAGAGCCTTCTTCGCGTCAAGCTGCTCTTCCGAGGCGGCGGTGGTGGTTTTGGTCTTTCTTGCTGCCATGTGTTTTCTCCTAATATTTCTGCTAACGTCTGCAATGAATACCGCCAGAGGCGGTATTCGCGAGTTTCGGCTTCGCCGAAACATCGCCGTTCCAAAGTTTAGTTTTTAATTGTGTTTTTTCTATGGAAGATTTTGCCAAAGGCAAAATCAATCTATCTGTATTAGCTTACCTTCGGTTATGACACAAAGGTTTCCGTCATACACAAAATATATCGCCGTTGGGTCGTATGCTCCTGTGTCGGTTTCTTCGTCGGATACGCAGATAAGCCTGCCGGAGCTGACGAAATATACTCCGCCGGACGTCACGTAGAAAGGCGCGGCGGCGTCGGCTTTCCGCTTTGAGAGCAGTTCCGGCGCGGATTTTTCCGGATCGTGGCGCAAAAGCAGGTTTCCGGCGACGTAATACAGCATTCCGCCGACGTATTTTATATCTTCCGGAATACGTATGCAGTCGTTGAGAGTGACCTCACCGCCGCCGGAAAAGGTAACCGAAACGCTGTTCGAATCGGCGGAAATTTGCGCCCGGACATAACCGCGCTGCAAGTCATAGCCGATTATCATCGGGTCGGCCGCGCCGCCGCGGCGCTGATCTCCGCCGAAGACGAGGGCGTCGCTCACCTGCCCGACTTTAAAGAAACATATCCGCTCGCCGTAAATCGCGCGCGGCGCCTGCGGAAAGCCGTCGAAGACAAGCTGTTCCGGGTTGAGTTGTTCACCGTCATTGATGTAGGCGGCGATATTCTCTTTTGTCAGGCGGCAGGCGGCGCTTGATGCGTCGAGGTAATAGAGCCAATCGCCGAACAGCATCGGGAACGCCCCGCCGAAAAGCTTTTTCGATTGCTTTGCGTCGTCGAAGTAAATGAGCCGGATGAACCTGTCCTGCGAATAGTAAACTCCGATTTCGTCGACGGCGACCGCCGGATTCTGCGTGTCTTCCGATGGAAACGGCAGACTGACCGAATAGCCGGAAAGGTTCAGGAGCAAAATCAGCAGAAACGAGATTGTTTTAAATGCTATGACTGCGCTTTGCGCCGCCGGTTGAATAAGTGTTTTGCATTTATTCATAATAACCTCAATCGGCAATTCTTTCTAATTAATAGTTTTGCCGGCGGCGATGTTTTGATGAAATCAAAACTCGCGAATAACCCGCTCCGCGGGTTATTCAGTTTCCTTTTATCGCGCGGGCTACCGCCTCGCCTATCACCTGCGCCATCCGCCAGAAGCCGAGGTCGGTGGGGTGGCAGCCGTCGACGGTGCAGTGGCCGCGCATTTCCCGCTCGAACAGGTCGCGGCCGGGGACGTAAATGACATTCCGGTCGCCGTTATTGACGGCGTAGGAGAAGGTGTCGAGGATGACCTCAGCCCGCTTTTCCGAGGCGTCGAGCCAGGTTTCGTAGTCCGGGCGGCCGACGAAGATTATCGGCAGATCCGGCTGCGCTTCGCGGATTATCTTATAGAAGGGCAGATGAGTCCGGCGGAGGTGGTCGACGTCCGGCGCGTTGTGGTCGTAGTCCATGACAAAACAGGACATACAAAGTCCGGCGATGTATCGGCATATCGTCTCCTCGCCGCGCGCGCTGCCGGAAAATCCCAGGTTTATGTGGTCGGCGCAAAGTTTTTCCGCAATTATCGAGGTGTAGGCGTTCGACGGCTTCGACGCGCATCCGCCCTGCGTTATCGAGCTGCCGTAAAAGACTATCGGCTTTTCGATTTCATATGGCGTCGGCGGTTCTATTTTGGCGCCGTCCGGCAAAGTCAGCGTTAGCGACTCTATGCCGTTGTAAAGCGGTAGATTCAGGGTAACATCAACGACGCCGCTGTTATTCGGGTAGTTCCTGCGCAAAAATTCGCCCGAAACTTCCTTTTTGCCGATCTCCGGATGAGTGCAGCCGGAAAACATGGTGCCGAAGGAGCCGTAAGCGCCGCTGCCTTCTTCAAAATAGCAGTCGACGCCCGAAGACCCGGAAAACGCCATGTGGCTCATATTCGGGTTGTCCCTCAGCGTGTATTTTATCCCGATCTTGTCGGCGTCCGTCCGAAACCGCAGCCGCCCGCCCGCCGTGTGCCACGAAAGGCCGGTAACTCCGTCGTTTACTTTGTCAAAAACATCGTCCGGCAAACGCCTGATCTTCCCCGGCTCGGCAACCGCCAAGCCGTAAATCTTTACGGGACTGTCAAACATAGAATATTCGGCCATAGTCATTACCTCGTTTATATATATTTGGATTATTCAGGGGACTTTGTCCCCTGAAACCCCTATAAGAAAACTTTTGGGTCATATAATATAAAAATCGTTAGTTATTCTTTGTTTTTTCCTAATATGTCGGTGAATCAAGTGTTTCCATGAATAGCGCTCCGCGTTATTCGAGAGTTTTGGCTTCGCCAAAACGTCTCCGCTCCAAAGTTAAGTTTTTCTTTAATACGTAGGCGAATCAAGTTTCCACACACCGTTTTCGTTTACTAAAATTATTATATAATCTTCCGACGGCTGGCCGTCGAAGTCACACGGTACCGCTACTTCTAAAAGCCCGAACGCGGCGCGTTTTACCTTCGCTTCATTCGGGCGAAGCTTTGTCCGGAGATTGTATCCCTGAAAGGCGATATCGACCCTTAGCTGACCGTCCATTTCCATATAGCGGGGGAAGAATTCGTCGGTGCCGTCGAAAGCGGTTTCCGCGATAATCTTCATGTATTCGGTCGAATAGACTTCAGCCGCCGCCGCTTTTAGTTCGGCTATCGTCTGATAAGGGCAGTCGGGGGCGACGTCGTAATACTGACGGCTGACTTTCTTATTAGGGTCAAGCACCGCGCTGTCTATGGCGGGAAGTCCCTTTCCCCAAAAGGCTTCGTTGAACTGCTCCGCCTTCGGGATTATTTCGCTCAAAATCTGCCGCGCCTCGTCATCCGAAACTTCCTGCCCGCATGAGACGAGGAAAACCAACGCCATCAAAACAACGGCAAGTAATTTTATATACTTTTTCATGATAAATAACCAAATTTTTCGAAAAAGACTTCTGCTGACAAGTTAAGTCATTCTTTTCAGTTGCTATCACTCACAAATCTTTTCTTTGTCCCAAAAGTTATGTTGAAATGAATAACCGCTCCGCGGTTATTCGCGAATATTTCCTGCGGAAATATATCGCCGCTGGCAAGTAAAGTCATTATCTCAAATAGCTAACGCTTTAAAATATAAATTACCCAAAAGTTTTGAAGAAGCCATGAATAACCGCAGAGCGGTTATTCTGAGAGTTTTGCTGAAAGCAAAACATCTCCGTTCCAAGATAAGTCATAGTTCAAAAGTTTTCGTGTGGGGGTTATAGGGGGCAAAGCCCCCTATCGTATCTCAAAAGTCCTCGTCCTCGTCATCCATCTTCAGATGAGTGTCTTTCTTGATGATAGAGCTGTCCTCTAATTCGGCTTCGAGGGCGTCTTCGTCGACAGGCTCGGCGGGTTCTTCGGGGATGGGGTCGGGTTCGCCGCGGTAGACGGTGAAGCCAACTATGCGGGCGTCTTCGCCGAGGCGCATCAGGCGGACGCCGCCGGCGGTGCGGCTGTATGTAGAGATGCCGTCGACGGGGGTGCGGATGACGGTGCCTTCGTCGGTGATGATAAGAATTTCGTCGGTCGACTTGACGCAGGCGATGCCGCTGATGCCGCCCTTGCCGGAACCGGCGGCTTTGACGCCGAGACCGCCGCGATTGTGGGCGGGGTAATCGGAAAAGGGAGTAAGCTTGCCGTAGCCCTCGTCGGTAACGGTAAGCAGGCTCCATTCCGGGTCGGAACGCATCTTTTCGGTAACGACGGCGGCGCCGGCGATGTAATCGTCGTCGGAGCGGAACCGCATCGCGCGGACGCCGGCGGCGGCGCGCCCGACGGCCCTGACTTTGTCCTCCGAAAATCTAAGGACGTTCCCGCCCGCGGAAGCGCAGAAAATCTCGTCCTCGCCGGAGGTGTGCGCCACAAAGATAAGCTCGTCGCCGTCGGCGAGATTGATGGCGCGGATGCCGCTTGCGCGTATGTTGGTAAAATTGGTAACGGAGGTGCGCTTGACAGTCGCGCCTCGGGTGATCATGGTAAGATAGCCCTTGCCGCTCTTTTCGGGGACCGGCAGAATCGCGGTCAGCAGCTCGCCCGTCTCCATCGGTATGATGTTCACGATATTCGTGCCCTTGGCGGTGCGCCCGGCTTCGGGAATCTGGTATGCCTTGCGCTTGTAGACCTTGCCCATGTTTGTGAAAAACAGCAGCATATGGTGGGTGTTGGCGGCGATAACGTCGGCGACGTCGTCTTCGTCCTTGGTGGTCATGCCGATAACGCCCTTGCCGCCGCGCCGCTGGCTCGAATATTCGGCGGCGGGAATCCGCTTGATGTACCCTGCGGAAGTCACGGTGATGATGTCGGTGCGGCGCTCGATTAAGTCTTCCGGGATAAGCTCGTTCGCCATCGGGGTAAGCTCGGTGCGGCGCTCGTCGCCGTAGCGGTCGCGTATTTTCGCAAGGTCGTCGCGGATAATCTGACGGATGCTGTTCTCGTCGGCAAGAATCGCGCGGAGACGGCCTATCAGTTCATAAAGCTCGCGGAGCCGCTGCTCGACTTTCTCCCGCTCAAGTCCGGAGAGGCGTCCCAATGTCATATCGGTAATCGCCTGCGCCTGCGGCTCGGAAAGGTTGAAGCGGGCGCTCAGACGGGCGCGGGCGTCGGGAATGTTTTCGGAGCCGCGGATAATCGCGATGACTTCGTCGATATTATCTATGGCGATTTTGTATCCCTCGTAGATATGCGCCTCGTCGAGGGCGGCGTTGAGGTCGAAGCGGACGCGGCGGGTGACGACGTCTTCCTGATGCGCCACGTAAAGGCCGATCATCTGCTTTAAGTTGAGTATCTTCGGCTCAAGCGCGCCGCTCGCCGACGGCACCAGCGCCAGCATATTCGCGGCGAAAGTGTCCTGAAGCTGGGTATATTTGTAGAGCTGATTTAATACCACCTGCCCGTGGGCGTCGCGGCGGTATTCGACGACAATTCTCATTCCGGCGCGGCCGGATTCGTCGCGGATTGCGGTAATGCCGTCTATCTTCTTGTCCTTGACGCAGTCGGCCATCGCGGTAACGAGCATGGCTTTGTTGACGGCGTAGGGAATTTCGGTGATAATTATCTGCCGCTTTTTCTCGTCGATCTCGGCGCGGGCGCGGACGATGATATGCCCGCGGCCGGTAGTGTAGGCGTTGCGGATGCCCGCCTTGCCGCATATCATGGCGGCGGTAGGGAAGTCGGGGCCTTTGACGGCGGTCATAAGCTCCTCAATGGTTACATCCGGGTTGTCCATGTACATATTTATGCCGTCGATGACTTCGCCCAGGTTGTGCGGCGGGATGTTGGTCGCCATTCCGACGGCGATTCCGACGGAACCGTTCACAAGCAGGTTGGGGAACCGCGAGGGCAGCACCTGCGGCTCGACGCGCTTGTTGTCGAAGTTCGGGTTCATGTCGACGACGTCTTTTTTGATGTCGGTCAGCATTTCGTCCGCCAGACGGCTCATCCGCGCTTCGGTGTAACGATAGGCGGCGGGCTTGTCGCCGTCGATGTTTCCGAAGTTTCCGTGTCCTTCGACAAGCGGGTAGCGGAGGCTGAACGGCTGCGCCATGCGCGCCATCGAGTCGTAAACGGCGGTGTCGCCGTGCGGATGATAGCGCCCCAGAACGTTTCCGACAGTCGTCGCCGACTTGCGGAAAGGGTTCTGATATGTGAGGTGGTCCTCCCACATCGCGTAAAGGATGCGGCGGTGTACCGGCTTGAGTCCGTCGCGGACGTCGGGCAGCGCGCGGGAGATTATAACCGACATCGAATATTCAAGGAAGGACTTGCGGACTTCCTTTTCAAGGCTGACTTCGACTATCTCCTGCCCGTGAAAGGCGAGCGGGTGTTCCTTTGAGTCGTCGAATGCGTCGTCTTCGTCGGCGTCTTCATCCGGGATGTCCTCATCCGAGATGTCCTCATCCGGGATGTACTCATCCGAGATGTCCTCATACTGAATGTCGTCGTCTTTGATATCGTCAGCGGAATTTATATCTTCGTTTGAATCTATGTTTTCCACATCCTGTGGATTATCGGGCTTTGCCCCGTCCATCTCGGACTCGCGGCGATCGTTGTCGTGGTCGTTTATCATATTTTACCTTAATATTTTAATTAAAAATCGAAAATGAATGTCTTTTCCGAATACGCCAGACGGTGTCTGGCATATCTCTCCTAAATCTTCAATCTCTCGACTGTGATTTCCCCTACATACTTCCCCATCTGCTCCAGCGTCGGGATTTCCGTTCCGTCAAGCTCTACCTTCGCGGCGGCCGCCGAGGATGCGAACTTCAGCGCGTCGGGGACGGCTCCACCCGAACCGATCGTATGCACAAACCCCGCTAAAAAGGTATCTCCCGCGCCGGCGAAGGATTTCAGCTCTACCTGTGGAGAACTGACTTTCCACAGCCCCTCCGGTCCCGCGTAGATAGCGCCGTTTTCCGACAGGGTACATAGCACCCTCGTTCCGTTTTCCACAAAGATGTGGGTAATCTGCCGGACAATTTCCGGAATTTCCACAAGCGGCTTTCCGGCGAGCTCCGACAGCTCGTCAAGGTTCGGTTTTATCATATACGGCGAGGCTTCAAGCGCGCTTTTGAGGGCGGCGCCGGACGCGTCGACTATTATATGAACCCCGCGGTTTCTCAACATCATGATAACAGAACTGTAAACAGCGTTTTCCACACCCTGTGGAATACTTCCCGACATGACGAGAAAGCTGTTTGCTTCCTGTGTGTTTTTTGTGGTATTTTTAATCTCCCCGATAAGCGAATCGCAAAGCTTATCAAGCTCCTCGCGGCTAACCGGACCGCCCGCGCCGTTGAACTCGGTGCAGACGGTTTCTCCGTTCGCGCCGAAAATCGTCTTTATATTGATGCGCGTCGGAGCCGAAGTCTCAACCCCGCGGTATTCAATCCCCTCGTCCCGGAGCATCCGGAGCATCGTCCGCCCCGTCTCCCCGCCGTAAAGCAGATACGCCGGAGCATCCTCCCCCATCGCCTTGAGCGCGCGGGAAACATTAATCCCCTTCCCGCCGCAAAAAAGCGTCTGCGAATCCGTCTTGTTGAGCTTCCCCCAACAAGCCGCCCCCGCCCCGCGAATCGAAACATCCAAAGCGGGATTAAGCGTGAGTGTGTATATTGACATATTTTATATATATGGGGACTTCGTCCCCATACCCCTACCAGAAAACTTTTTTAAAAGTTTTCTGGACTTTCAAAATTTTTTGGGACAAATCATAAATTAAAGTCGTTAGCTATTTCAGACAAAGACTTTACTTGCCAGCGGCGATGTTTCGCAACGCGAAACTCGCGAATAGCGCCCGCGGCGCTATTCAGAGATGATTTTGCTGAAAGCAAAACTCGCGAATAACCGCTTCGCGGTTATTCATGGACTTCTTCAAAACTTCTGGGACAAATCATAAATTAAAGTCGTTAGCTATTTCAGATAAAGACTTTACTTGCCAGCGGCGATGTTTCGCAACGCGAAACTCGCGAATAGCGCTTGCAGCGCTATTCAGAGCAGAACTATAATTTACTGATTAGAGTTTCGGCTTCGCCGAAACTTACCTTATAAAAAACATAAATAAAGACTTAACAATCCGGCTGAGACGTTTTTTCCGAAGGAAAAAACTCTCGTGTCCAACCGTCCCTTTTTTGCTTACAAAGCCATTTAAACATCGAGGTTGGACACATGGCGTGCATTCGCTTTTATAAATTCTCTCCTCGGCTCAACCTTGTCGCCCATCAGCAGGGTGAACGCCTGGTCGCAGGCGATGGCGTCGTCTATGCTGACTTTTTTCAAAATCCGGTTTTCCGGATCCATCGTCGTCTCCCAAAGCTGCTCCGGGTCCATTTCGCCGAGACCCTTGTACCGCTCGGCCTGCGCGTTTTTGCCCAGCTCTTCGATATATTTGTCCCGCTCGGCGTCGGAGAAGGCGTAGCGCTCCTCTTTGCCGCGGAAGACTTTGTATAGCGGCGGCTGCGCGAGATAGATATGACCGTTCTCAATCAGTTTCCGCATATGCCGGAAGAAGAAGGTGAGCAGCAGTATCTGAATGTGCGAACCGTCGACGTCGGCGTCCGCCATGATAATGACTTTGCCGTAGCGCAGCTTTGTGATGTCGAACTCGTCTCCGATGCCGCAGCCCAGCGACTGGATAAGCGGGATAAGCTGAACTGATGAATATATCCGGTCAAGCCGCGCCTTTTCTACATTGAGTATCTTTCCGCGAAGCGGCAGAATCGCCTGGAATCGGCTGTCGCGGCCGTCCTTCGCCGCACCGCCCGCCGAGTTGCCCACCGCCCGCCGAGTTGCCCTCGACGATGTAAAGCTCGGTTAAGTCAACCCGCTTTTCCTGGCAGTCCCAGAGCCGTCCGGGCAGAGAAGTGCCTTCAAGCGCGCTCTTGCGCCGCGTCAGGTCCCTCGCCTTCTTTGCGGCCTCTCTCGCCCTCGAAGCCGCCAGCGCCTTTTCAAGTATCGCCCGCGCGACGGAAGGATTTTCTTCAAAGTATTCGGCAAGCTTCTCGTTCACGACGCTTTCAACAAAGGTGCGGATGTCCGAGTTGCCTAATTTCGATTTCGTCTGTCCTTCGAACTGCGGGTCGGTGAGTTTAACGGAAACGACGCAGCAGAGCCCCTCGCGGCAGTCTTCGCCGGTCAGCTTCTCATCCCCTTTAAGGATGCCCGACTTCGTTCCGTAGGCGTTCATGACGCGAGTCAGCGCCGATTTGAAGCCGACCTCATGCGTGCCGCCCTCCGGGGTGAGAATGTTGTTCGCGAAAGTCATCAGCGTCTCGACGTAGCTGTTGTTGTATTGCATGGCAATTTCAAGCGTCGCCGCGCCGATGTCATGGCCGTTTACAATAATTCCGGCTTCTCTTTCCGCGCGAATGTCAATTACGCTGTCATGTACAAGCGCCGAGTGCTTCGCGCTGTTCAGATACTCGACGAACGCGGTAACTCCGCCTTCATAGCAAAGGTCGTCTTCCCTTGGAGTCCATTCCGGGTCGGTCGGATCCGGGCGCTCGTCGCGGACGACGATTCTTACGCCGGCGTTGAGAAACGCCTGTTCCCGCATGCGGTTTAAAATGACGTCGTAATCGAAATAAGTTTCTTCGAATATCTCGTCGTCCGGCCAGAAGCGGACGGAAAGCCCCGTCTCGTCGGTATCCCCCTCGTCGGTGAAGGGAATTTCCACCTTGCCGCGGGAGAAAGTCTGCGTATATCTCCTGCCTTCGTAGCAGTTTACGTATGATAATCTTTCGGACAGCGCGTTTACGACCGAAGCGCCGACGCCGTGCAGGCCGCCTGAGAAGCGGTAACCGCCTCCGCCGAACTTTCCGCCCGCGTGGAGCACCGTGAATACAACCTCCGGCGTCGGGACGCCCATCTTCTGGTTCAAAGCCGCCGGAATACCGCGGCCGTCGTCGGAAACTTCGCAGGAGCCGTCGGCGTGCAGCACGACTTTAATTCTGTCGCAGACGCCCGCCATCGCCTCGTCTATCGAGTTGTCTACTATCTCGTATATCAGGTGATGAAGCCCGCGCAGCGACGTCGTGCCGATGTACATTCCCGGCCGCTTGCGGACAGCCTCAAGACCTTCAAGCACCTGTATCTGTGTTTCATTGTATGATTGCGGCATATATTTTCCTTTCGATTGGGGTTACGTTTCGGGGGACTTCGTCCCCCATGCCCCCTATAAGAAAACTTTTGAAAAAGTTTTCTTAACTTTCAAAACTTTTGGGACTAATTTTAATTAATTGATTTTGCGAAGCAAAATCTACGTTAGAAAAAACATAAATAATGACTGAACCGTCCAGCGGAGAGTTTTGCCTGCGGCAAAACTCTCGAATAGCGCCTCCGGCGCTATTCATCGCAACTAACGCCTACTTCGTAGGCGTTAGCAGATTCAACTGTTAAACCTGCCGTTCAGCGTCTCTCCTGTAAGCGCCGTCAGCCATACGCGATCCTCCCCGCCGGTGTTTTCAAGCACAAACCCTTTAGGTAATTCATCGCTTACCGCTTCTGTCCGGTTCCGGCGCTTTTTAAGGAAATCCCGCGTCGAATGCCCGACGGTAGCCGTATCAAGGTCAAACAACCCGACAATCCCTCGCGTAAGCAAAAGCTTCTCCTCGCCTAAGTAGAGGTACATTTGTTTATTGGGTTTTCTTCGCCTCATTAGTAAACCTTTTTGTTTAATAATTTTGCATAGCAAAATTTTCTTTAGAAAAAACATAAATAATGACTGAACTTGCCGACTGCGATATATTGCCGCAGGCAATATTCGCTTATTCAAACCGTTACACGGTTTGAATAAAAACTCCTTTTTCCACCTCATAAACCTTATCGCCCGGTATATCCTTCTCACACGTCGTGATAATCATCTGACGGTCGCCTTCCTTCATCGAACCCAAAAGATACTCCCGCCGATGCGAATCGATCTCGCTCAGAACGTCGTCGAACAGGAAGACCGGATACTCGCCGGAAGACGCCTTCATGACCTCCCCCTGCGCGAGCTTCATCGAAAGCACGATGCTCCGCTGCTGCCCCTGGCTTGCCATCTGCCTCGCCGGGACGCCGTTCAGAAGAAGCGAATAGTCGTCGCGGTGCGGGCCTGTCGTCGTGGTGCCGTATTCAATGTCGCGGCTTTCGAAATCTTGGAACAGCTGAGCGAATTCTTCCTCGGTTCTTTGCCCTAAATATGCCGCGGCGAACTTCTCCTGCCCGCCGGTCATGTCCGAATAAATCGACTCGGCGGATGCGGAAAACAGCTCAAGATAGCGGCTGCGGACTTTCGTTATATACGCCGCCTCGCGGGAAAGATAGGGAGTATACGCCGGCAGCGCGGCGCGGGCGGAGCCGTCCGCCGTCTTATATCCGCGGAGCAGGGCGTTTCTTTGGGATAATATATGATTGTATCTGGTAAGCGAAGTAAGATATTTCGAATCAAGCTGAGAGACGGCGAAGTCAAAAAAGGCGCGGCGGCCGGAAGGCCCTTCTTTTACCAGGGTCAGATCGTCCGGCGAAAAGAGAACGGCTCGGAATCTGCCTATCAGCTCCGCCGGCTTCAGCCGGACGCCTTCTCTCATAATCCTTTTTGTTCCGTCAAGAAACCAAGTTATCGTCGTTGTCGTCTCTCTGCCTTTTGTGTCTTCAAAAGTAAGCTCCGCTTCGGCATATTCCGAGCTCTCGCCCGGTCCGAGACGCCTGCCGTTTACAACTCTGCCGCCGCCGATGCCGTAGATAAGCTCTTTCTCCCGACGGGTGCGATAGGGACGCCCCATCGAGAAGACATTGACAGCCTCAAGCAGGTTGGTTTTCCCCTGCCCGTTGTCGCCGTAAAGGACGGTAACTCCCCTCGCCGGAACAAGTTCCGCTTCATATATATTCCGGTAGCGTTTCAGCTTTATTTTTGTTACAAACATCTTTAAAACAAAGATTTATATCGTTATTTTTATACAATTTGACAGAAAAACATCCGCTTTTCAAACATATAGGCTCTATGCTGTGTAGAAAATAACAACATCAGAGCCCGATATGTCATAGCCCGCAAATAATAACAAACGTCACAGATTAATCGAAATAATAACTTAACCATTCCGTGAATAGCGCCTGCGGCGCAACTTAAAACGCCGATAATGACTTAACTATCCGGCGGCGACGTTTCGCAACGCGAAACTCGCGACTGGCGCCTATGACGGTATTCATAGTATGGCGATATATTTCCGAAGGAAATATTCGCAGCGGACGCTTTGCGTCCGCAAAGTCAAGACCGCATCTTTACCGGCAATACGAGGAACAGATATTTTTCGTCCGCCGAAGTTTCGGAATCTTCGATTATCATGCTTTGAATCGGGGATATCAGCGACAGCCGGAGTTTTTCCGAATCGGAAGCGCGTACCGCGTCGAGCAGGAACCGGCAGTTAAAGGCTATCTCGATGGGATCTCCCTCCATCTCCACCCGAAACTCGTCTCTTACGCGGCCGGTGCTGGAAACTGCGCCTATCTCGGCCATATTATCTTCAAAGCGGCATTTCACCGCGCTTCTGACCTGTCCTTGAATTTTTTCCTCGGTTATCAGCGATGCCCGCTCCAAAGCGTCCAAAAACCGCTGCGCTTCGACGGTGATTTCCGTTTTAAACGAAGTCGGGATAAATCTCAGATAATCGATATATTCGGTATCGATAAGTCTTGAGAAGAAGACGGAGTTTTCGTCAAGCTCATAAACGACGTTCCTGCCGCCCTGGATTACCTTGACGGTCTTTTCCTCGTCGGAAGAAAGGATTTTTGCAAGCTCTGTTACGGCTTTTATCGGGATTATAAAGGCGAATTGTTTCTTTCTGCCGCCCTCGTCGAATTTCGCCGCCTTTTCGCCTACGTCGATGCGAAGCGCGAGCCGGTTTCCGTCGCAGGATACCGCGGTAAATTCCCCCTCGACCGCTCTGAAAAAGATGCCGTTCAACACCTGCCGCGGTTCGTTTACCGCAGCCGCAAAAATCGTCTGGCTGATTATCTTTTTAAGCTGAGCCTGTTTTAAAGTATAGCCTTCCTCTCCCGAAAAGTCGGGCATTCCGGGAAAATCTCCGCCCGGAAGGGAAGACATCTCAAACACCGAACTTCCGCCGGTAACGGTCACAAGACCCTTGTCGTCGACCTGAATGCTGACGGCGCCGTCCGGCATGAGACGGATCATCTGATTCAGCCGCATCGCTTCAAGCACAACCGAGCCGCCCTCAAAAACCATCGCCGGACAGCGGGTGCGGTAGCCTTTTTCAAGGTCATAGGCGGCAAAATCGAGGGTATCTTTGCCGTCTTCGCAAAACAGTCTGAATCCTGCAGTGTAGTTCGGACGATCCGGAAAATGTTTTCTGGTAGAAACACAGCCGATCGCCGGTTCCATCGCCGCGACCAACGCGGACTTGTCGATTTCAATATGCATGTCTGAGTCCTTTCCTTGAATAATGTCGGTGCTTCCGCGCCGACATTATTCGAGAGTTTTTGCGAAGCAAAAACATCTCCGTCGGCAAGTTAAGTCTTTATTTATGTTTTTTCTGACGTAGATTTTGCCTTTGGCAAAATCATTTTATTTTAATTGCTTTCAAAAACGCACAGCTTTTTCCGGAATTTTTAAATTTTCTCTTTTCGCTCTTTCATGTAAGAAAGATAAAGTAAGAATAAGTAAGTTAAGTTAGTAGCAGTAGTAGTAGTCGGTGACGGGAATGTGGAAAACTCTGTCGGGCGGTATTTTTTACCGGTAAACGAGGTATGATATGTGTCGGAAATTTGTGTAAATCTCTCTTTTAACTCCGCGTCTTCTGTGGAAACGCTGTGGAATCGAAAAACTGACTTTCCACAATGTGGAGAACCGATTTCCACATTTTCCTCAAATTAAAACTGAAGCTTGAAAATAATCGCGGAGATAAAAGTAATTTTAAATAAATTGATTTTGCGAAGCAAAATCTTCCTCAGAAAGAACACAAATAATCACTGAACTACCCGGCGGCGATATATTTCCGAAGGAAATATTCGCGGCGGACGCCTATGGCGTCCGCTGAAGGTCTTTCATCAGCTCGTTTATTTCTATTTCAAAAACGGAGTTGTTTTTTATTCGCTCGTCTATCTTGGCGATGCTTGACATGATAGTCGTGTGGTCGCGGTTAAATTCCCGGCCTATCTGCGGCAGGCTCATTTCGGTCATCCGCCGCATGATGTAAATTGCGATGTGCCGCGGTTCGGCGATGTCCTGAGACCGCTTTTTGCTTTTGAGGTCGTCCGCCGAGACGCCGTATTTGTTCGAAACTCCGGCTATAATCCTATCCGGAGTGACGGCGGCGCGCTGCTGGCCGGAAACCATGTCGGAGATGCAGTGCAGCGCCATTTCAACGGTCACCGGTTCTTTTGTAAGATAGCTCTGCGCGTAAATCTTCTTTATCGCGCCCTCGAGCTGGCGGACGTTGGAACGGAGATTTTCCGACAGGAATCGGAAGACGTCAAGCGGGATGTTCATCCCCATCGCGTTTGCCTTGTTCTGCATAATCGCGATACGCAGCTCGTAATCCGGCGGCTTGATGTCGGCGATAAGCCCCCATTCGAAGCGGGTGCGAAGCCTTTCCTCAAGGGTGCGGATGTCGCGGGGAGGGCGGTCGGAGGTGATGATTATCTGCTTCTGTTCTTCATATAAGGCGTTGAAGGTGTGGAAAAATTCCTCCTGCGTCGCGTCTTTGCCGGCGATGAACTGAATGTCGTCGATAAGCAGCATGTCGGCGGTGCGGTATTTTGCCCGAAACTGCGACGTCGCGCCGCGGGCGATCGCCTCGATGATTTCGTTTGTGAACTTTTCGCCGTTGACGTAGACGATGATGCTTTTCGGGTGGCGCTCGACAACGCTGTTGATAATTGCGTAAAGCAGGTGGGTTTTGCCAAGTCCCGACGGGCCGTGAATATAGAGCGGGTTCCAGCTTTTGCCGGGCTTGTCCGCGACTGCGGTGCACGCCGCGTGGGCGAATTTGTTCGACGAGCCGACGATGAAGTTATCAAAGGTATATTCTGCGCGGTGCAGGCTCGGCGGAAGCAGCGGGTCTGCG
>JGI24712J26585_10002065_pt1 | contig 16725 bp, 18 predicted proteins | sample BioPla3DNA2_FD_26585 | JGI IMG/M metagenome (IMG submission 26585) | reverse complement strand
GGAGGGAATAGTTATGGGAAAACTTGCAACTAAAAAAATATGGTTAGTTACGCTCACTATTATAGGCGTGTTGTTAATGTCAACTCCTACCTTTGCCGCTAACCAAGTCGAGGCTGATGGAACAGTAATAGCAGATAAGGAACATCTGGACATACTAAACAGTTTGCGTGGAACAAATGTAAGTTATGGCGAAGTAATAGAAAAAGTATTCCCAGAAGCAGCTGCGATGATACCTGAAGAAATCTTAGCTGACATGTATAAACAACCATTCTGTTGGGATAGTTCAAAAAGCGAAATCACTTTTACTAATGAACCCTTAGAAACCCCTGAACTCAATTCGGTTGGTGCAAAATCAGCACCACTAATCCTGTATACTGGTGGTTCTTCAATTGGGATTGGAAACCCAATAACTTTTGAGTCGGATACCGTTATTACTTTCCCTTCCGGATATCGTGTTCCTTTTATCTCAGCAGTATCTCTCTTATACAAGCAAGGGGAAACAGACTGTATAGCCTCTGCTACAAAGTCATATAATAACGCTTCGGCAGCTGTTGCGACGGGCAAAAAATTCAACCCATCTACTGGAACGTATCGAACCCAAGGGAGTCATTATATTGTGTTCCCTGAAGGTTATGTAACACCATATACTACTTTCGGCACTGCTTCTACATGGCAGACCTATCCATAAAATGTGAGGTGATATTAGACGAAATGAGTATTACTATAAAAAAGGTTTTGCTGAATACGGCAATCATAATTCTGGTATCATTAGCCATCGCCACAATAGTAGTTTTCTGGTTTCCAGGATCGCTATCATTCGGAACTAGGGTATATGGAATTAACACTCCTTATATGACTCCCATAAATAGAGTAATTCTGCTAGGTATTGTCCTTGGGATAATGGCAGCTACATACAAAATTATAAGAAACAATTGGCAGTATTTGTTAATCATTTTGTCATTGGCAATTATATTGGGGCATATCGTAGTGTTAATTTTTTAGTATATTTCATTGCTGCTGTGGGAAACTGTTCCCCTGATATGCTCCCNCTTGAGTAGACATCTGAAATAACAAAAATACAGGACTACACAAGGGGGAGTGTTTGTGAGAAGGGTGAGGTTGATTGGGCTAAGAAAATTGAAGCCGTAGGAAAGTACAAGCGAAGCTTAATATATTTCCGCCCTATTTATCTTCGTTTAACCATCTTATCAGGGATACTATTAGGCTCGTTTTGACGAGGCGATAAAGAGAACTGCTCCTACCTGTTATAGCTAACATTTCCCTTGGCTAACTGTCAGGCTGTCTTGTCTAAAACTGGATCACAGGAGGTCGTCGTGCTTAATCCTGACCAAATGGATCGTCCTTTACATATAACATACATAAAGAAAAACCAGTATCCCAACTAGTATAACTGTAGTAATAATTCCCCTTATTAACTGCCCTGGCTCTCCTATCATTGAACGGTTTATTGAATCTGCAAAATTGGTCATGGGATGTTTCTTATATTCTTCCATTATTCGTTTATCTTCTTTTTCACGCATATCCACAGTTCATGGCCCTCCTTGGCCAGCCAAGCAGCGTTCTGAAACCGGTAGTATCCTTATCTTTCACCGAAATCACTTTTTATAGCGTGTATTAAAACATAGCCTAACAGTATCCCTGATATAGGAAAGTTAAATGAAGGAAAATAGGGAGGAAAAATGTTAAACCTGATTAACAAGGGTGAGAAGGTTATGTAAGCTAAAGGGAGTCCCAATCCTAGAGCAAAAACCCAATCGTACTGTAATTCACCTATTTTAGTTCTTTCCACAGCCTCTGCAAGGCCTAATAGAATTCCTATTAATACAGGATAAGCAACCATATAGAGGATGCTTAAATTGCTATTGCGTACAACTTTTTCTGATTGCCCAAACTCCATACCGAAGTTATAGATATACCCAACTAGTAAAATAAACAGGAAATAAAATAAAAACCGAACTGTTGGCTTCATGAATTTTTCTCCTTTTATGTTTGGCTTACCAAAGCACATTATAATTATGCTTTGGTAAGCATTAATAATTAAGATCGTTTATGAGCTAAAAAGGCCCTCTAGTAATTAACGTGCCAAAGTAGTAAGTTTGAGTGCCTCTGGTTACAGTTGCATTTGCATATCCAATAATTGTCGCACTTGGGCTTGCGCCCGGCTTAACCCACCACCAATAATTCGTATTATTAGCTGATACAGTATAGTAAGTCCCATTACTGGGACCACTAATATTTCTTACGTCTTCCTTTTGTCTGGTAGTATATGTTCCAGTCTTTGTGGTAGAAGACAAACCAAATCCTTCCTGTCCAACTTGTAGGGAAACCAATGCAACTGTATCATTTCTAGTTACTTTAGCCTTTGTACTATGGAATTTAGTTGCAGTTCCATCAGTATAACCTTGGGCAGTTATACCATCTTCAAAAGATATATATGATGTTTGATCCAGTCTAGCTACATCGTATTTGTCACCATCATTATCATTTATTGGCAGATTATCACCAGAATCAAAAGGAACAACTATAGCTTTAACCGAAGAGTTTACTACAAAATCTGTCTGCCGCTTTTCCCCCAATACCACCTCTTTTAACTTTTGAGTAGTATATTTAACATCTGTTGCGACTAATTTCCATTTGCGTCCTACATCATCTATAAAGATATCTCCATTTACCACAGCTTGCACTTTTATAGAAGCATCGTCAGTAATTCCTTTATCCATTCTTTCCTGAATCAATTTCTCATCGGTAATCTCAGCAGCCTGATATACTATTTTTTCCGAAACATCAAGTGCACCAGCAGTTCCCACCATTCCAAACAATAGCATTAAACTCAAAAATATAGATAAACAATATTTCCTTCTCACTTATACCTACCTCACTCTCTTGTTAATTTAGGATCGGTTTTAACTTTTTTTCATCTCCACTCCCCAATCAATATTTCGCGCGATAATGCTTAAATTACACTTCTCCCATACAATTCCTGCCAATATCCCCTGAGTTCCCGTTTCCATGGCGTGAAATCCCGTTCGTGGGGTATGAGTATCCGAAAATGCGGCAGGAATTAAATGGTTGTTGTTGTAATTAATATAACAAACTTTATTTATAGGATATTTATGGAGGAATTATGTTTGCATTGCCGTGGTACAGCATTCTTTTAATCTCTATACCGCAAACGATCTTCAGCCTTCTAATAGGATTTCAACTGTTTAATCTTCGGATGGATTTACGAAAATGCTTGATAGTGGCAATAGTGGTAGGTATAGTTACTTATTTTTTAAGAAGAACCTTGGTAATACCGGGGATACACACCGTATTGATTATTCTATTAATGGTCATTCTCATAACCTTAATCAATAGAGGCGGCATGTTATATAACTTCCTTGCTGTGATACTGGGGTCTATGATCTTGGGAGTCATCGAAGGGGTCTGGTGTCCTCTGATTTTAAGACTCACCTTCCGTTCAATTCAAGATCTAGCGCTTAATCCCTGGCTTAATATAGCCCTTTTTATTCCCGTTTTATTAGCAGCAGCGATGATTTACATAATCATACACAGGCAAAACTTTTATATCTATGATCTTAATCAAAAGGATATATACAGATGAAGAAAAATCGAAGTTTGATTGTGCTGTTTACACTGTTGGTACAATGTCTGGCTGTTATTACTATCAATCACTCTATTCTCTCCGCTCAGGAACTGTCCACCTTAAAAGCACTATTACCGTGGGTAAACTTGATTGTTGTGGTTATTCTTATATTGACGGTGCTGTCAATAAAACAGCTTGAGAAAGACATTGAAAACCGCACGGTAATTAAGATGTTAAGACAGCACATTACGGAAATCGAATCACTAAACCTGCTCTTACGTGCTCAGAAGCATGAATACTCGCGGCATCTCCAATATTTGCAATCCCTGGTCCATCTGGACAAGCAGGATGATTTAAAGGAGTATATCAATGTTATCGCCAAAGACTATCGCGGTACGGAAATGCTGATAAATGCCGGACATCCTGCCCTTACCACCCTTATTAATACCAAGAAGGATACCGCGAAAGCGCAGGGTGTTGACTTTGCGGTAGCCATTAAAAGCGACTTCTCCAAATTAAATATTCCTCCCTGGGATTTAAACAGCATGTTGGGAAATCTGATTGAAAGCGCCATGGAAGCTGCAGTCTATGATAAACATCCTCGGGTGGCGGTTGAGTTAAACCATCAAAATGGTCAATATGTTATCTACATCGCCAACAACGGTGAGACCATAAGAGATAAAGACAAGATATATGAACCTGGTTACACTACCAAAGGTTCCTTATCGCGGGGATATGGACTTTTCCTGGTCAAGCAGTTGGCAGAGCAATATGGCGGAAATATTACGGTGATAAGCAACCGAAAAACTCATGTCACCGTTCAAATACCCGATGGAGAAGGAGGCTTAGGGGATGATAAGTTCTATATGCCGGAAGACTGCAGAAGCCTTGGGTAAAGAACTTGATGCCAATAATGATCAGGTCGAAGTATATGCCTATGCCCTGGAAATACTACTGGGGACAACCCTCAAACTGGTGCTGATTATTCTTTTAGCCACTATATTTGATATCCTGATTACCACTCTAATCTTCTTGTTTACACTGGCTATATTCCGCTGGCTTGGAGGCGGAGTACATTTGAGTACTTATTTAAGGTGTCTGCTAGTAGGCTTATCCCTGGTTCTGGGGATGGGGTATGTTTCTAGTTTAGAAGTAGATAGACTATATATTGTTTGCCTTTTTTTACTATCACTTCTTGTCGCGATCTACGTGATCGTAAAATGGGTTCCAGCCGGTACTGACAAGAAAAAGGTTACTGAGATTGAAAAACGTTTTAGACAAAAGTGGGAGAGCATCTATGCATTACTAATATGGAGCATAGGGGGTATTGCTTGCATTTATGGTAATTTATACTCTTATGCTTTTGCCGCAATTCTAGGCTCCTTGTTCAGTTCCTTCCTAATGATGCCTGCAGGTTATTACGTTATTGGTAACCTGGATAATATGTTGGCTGTTTTCAGTAAAGGAGGTGAAAAAGTTGTTTAAGAAATTACAATGTTTTGTATTAGCAAATTTTGCTGCGATGCTAATCTTTATTTCTAATCTGGGAATCGATGCAAGAAGCATGTGGACTTTATATGAACCCGATATCCCTGAATGTTTGCGAGAAAGGTAGGTAACGAGAATCTCAATGGATGTTCTGCTGCTTGAGGATGAAGTTAATACTCGCGAGTTCTTCACTATGTTATTACATAATATTCCTGGGGTAACTAAAGTCCTAGCTGCTTCCAGCGGTGAAGAGGCTATTCGGTTGGCTAGGTATCATCGACCTGATTTAATTCTATTAGACATTGAACTGGTCAATGATGATTTAACCGGTATGGAGGTTGCCCAGCAAATCTATGACTTTGATCAGGAAGCGTATATGATTTTTGTCACTGCTCACTCCCAATATGCTATTAGCTCCTTTGCTGTTCACCCTTACAGCTATATCTTAAAACCCATTGTTATTGAGGAATTCAGAGCCATAATCAGTGAGGTTGCCACTAAAGTAAATTCGCAAGATAAGCAAATTGCGGATACAATAATGGTTCCTGTAAGACATAAGAGAAGCTTCATCCTCAAAGAGGACATCAACTTTATTGAGGTACAAGGCAAACAAACTATTATTAATGCTAAATCCGGCCAATGGGTCACCAATAAACCTATGGTGGAACTAGAAAAACAGTTAAACTCTGACTTTATCAGGGTTCACAGAGCATTTATCGTGAATAAAAAGCAGATTAAAAGTGTGGCGCAGATTAGTGACCGAACTTATGAAATTGAACTTCATGACTGTTCACAAAGGATTCCTATGAGCAGAAGTGCATATAGCCAACATAAACGGCTGTTTAGTTAAATTGGCCAAGGGGCGAACGGCACGACAAACTGTTGGCCCACTGTTAGCCGATATTGGTGCTTAGTTTCCTATTAACAGAGTGATCCACATTGGGGTTGACGACTAGGGGTGGTGCTATGAAAGTAGTGATTTGGGATCTTCCCTGTAAGGGGGTGCTAATATCCTGGAAACTCGAATCTAAAGAGAATTAGTAATACGAAGGAANGGCAGGCAATATAAAATGAAAATATCAACAAATATTCCGTTTCATTCTTATAACACTAAGCTTATAACTGAAAAGAAAAATCCCAATAGACAAACGAAGTTTGAATTAGTTGCATTTAATAGCGACAAAGGTATTCACTCCATCAGGCTGGATAAGGGAAAGACTTATAATCTTGGGAGTATTAATGGAAAACCCTTTGACCTTAAGTTACTGCAAAATGGCTTTGAATGGTCCGGACGGGTAAAATTATCTGGGCGACCAGAGGGAAAAGTAACACCTGAACAAAAAGCTGCAGCCGATGCTTTTGCTTCCTATACACCCCAAGAGTGGACACATGGTGAACATATAGGAGTAGTTATTTCCACTATAACAGACATAGCTGATAACAAGTTAGAAACCTCGTATTTTAACAAACGGATAAAACTTTTCGGCATTTCCCAAGATGAAATTGAAAGCGCCATAAGATACTTGAGCTTAGATCCCCATAGTCCATTTACCATTAATGGACGCACCTTCACTTTAAAGGAAGGGCTATTGGATGATTATGATGACAAAATGTTATATAAGAATAAAAGGAGGGGCTAGTAATGATCTTTAAAAGAACACTTATAATATTCGCTATCCTGATATCAATATTCGGATTTTGCAATTCAGCATTAGCATATAGCGGGAACACTGGAGATGTGACTCCTACTCCTAATATGATAGCAATATATTATCCCGAAACCTGGTCGAATGGGGAATGTACATGGGATTTNACCCAATCCCAATGGNATTATATNCCGAAAACAGCTGAAATAGGGGCGGTTCAATTAATTTGGAATATGATACCATCATCAGGTTATTCTGGAGCACATGTTGCACTTTTTAATTCGGATTATTCAACTGGATATTATATGCCAAATAATATATTAACTANCGCCTTTGAAGGAGAGCCTTTTCACCAAGTCTTTAAATGTAAATTCTGGGTTGAGCAAAAACAATATCCTGGACAAGCTTTGTATTGTGTTCCAAAACTATTGGTTTATTATGATTTGCCATAATAACTAATACAACCGAAAAGTTTAATAAGTCTAACCAGGGGGACGGTTTTGAGTGCTCACCTAATGGTAGACAATTTGGGTACGATTAAAATCGATATGCTTTTATGCAGTTAAAAAATCTATCCAGGATCATCTCCAGCACTTGTATGGCATAGACGTTTCCGCTGCCCTCATCTCCAATATTACCAACAAAATCATGCCCATGGTCAAGGAGTGGCAGAATCGGCCTTTGCAAAAGGTTTATGCCGTAGTTTTCCTGGATGCCATTCACTTCAAGGTCAAGCAAGACGGGCAGATCGTCAATAAAGCCGCGGTAACCTACCCAGAAGCGGAGACTTCAGTCTCCGATCGCCACAGCTAGTCTTTCCAGGGCTTCCATCATGACCTTGGTCGGACAGGCTAGATTCATGCGCTCGAAACCGGCGCCTTCGTCGCCAAAAACATAGCCTTCGTCAAAGAATACCTGGGCCTCAAAATGCAGAAGCCTCTCCAATTCATCCTGATTTAGGCCCAATCCCCGAAAATCCATCCACTGCAGATAGGTACCTTCCAGATCAAAAACTTTGATCATCGGTAAATTGGCCGCCATAAACTTCTTCAATTCCAGGTGGTTGTGATAAACGAGGTTAATTAACTGCTCCAGCCACTCTTCACATTCGGTGTAGGCAATTTCGCAAGCTTTGTAGCCCAAGATGTTGAGCATGCCCGAACCGGTCAGATTCAGTTCCTTCACATAGCGGTGGCGAATTTGGGGGTTGGGAATAATGATATTGGATGTTTGTAGACCGGCCAGGTTAAAGGTCTTGCTGGGGGCAGTGCAGACGATCATATTATTGGCCAGTTCTTCGGCGACATTAGCAAAAACAGTATGTTTATGACCCGGCATGATCAAATCAAAATGCACTTCATCGGAAATTATCAGAACCTGATTTCGCAGACAGATCTCCCCGACCCGAGCCAGTTCTTCAGGAGTCCAAACGCGTCCCACCGGATTGTGGGGACTGCAGAACAAAAGCACTTTGTTTCTGGGGTGGCGGGCTTTTTGCTCCAGGTCGTCATAGTCTATNACATAGCCGGAGCCCGTGAAAAGCAGCGGGTTTGTTACGAGCGTACGTTTATTCCGTTTAGCAGCGGCGTAAAACGGATAGTAAACAGGAGTCTGGATGATGATGCCGTCTCCTTCATCTGTCAGGGCTTTCACTGCCAGAAAAAAGGCATTGACCACCCCAGGCATACCAATGATCCATTCCTGGCTGATCGCCCAATCGTGCCGCTTCTCNATCCAACAGCATACCGCGTCCAGATACGATTTGGTAGGTATCGTATAACCCAAAATGGCTTGGTCTAAATAATTTTTCAAGCCCTCCGTGATTTCCGGCGGATTCCTTAATTCCATATCCGCTACCGAAAAAGGCACTACTCCTGGGGAAACTTCCGGATTCCATCCCCGCATCTGCTCCCACTTGGCAGAGCCCATGTTGCTCCTGTCTACAACGGTAGTAAAATCATACTTCATCTTTTTCTCACATTCTTTGTCCCTAGTATGCTATCATCCTAGCATAGAACGGGGTAAACTAACATTGGATAAAATTCAGGTGGTAATTTTGTGGATACAAATCATGCAATGATGCAAACGATGCAGCCCAGTAAGCTCTTTTTGAAGTACCTGATCCCATCCTTGTTCGGCCTGATGTTGATGGCGATCAATATTTTAGTGGACGGTCTATTCGTTAGCCATGGGGTTGGGGAACCCGCCCTGGCCGGGGTAAACATCGCTTCGCCCATTTATTCGGTCATTTTATCTGTTTCACTGTGGATCGGCATGGGGGGTGCCACGCTGTACTCTATTGCGCTAGGCCAACAAAACCCCCGGCGTGCGCAAAAAATATTTACACATGCGCTGGTTCTGGCTCTCTTAACGACCGGATCGATTATTGGACTCTGCCTAGTATTTGAGCTACAACTGGCTTATTTATTTGGGGCTACCGATGCGATCGTTTTTTACGTGGTTGATTTCCTGCACATAATTCTGGTTTTTGGGCTTGTCTTAGTACTGGAAAACATTTTAAGCATTTTCATCAGAAATGACGGCAATCCCAACCTGGCCATGCTAGGTTTAGTGGTTACATCTGTCGTGAATATTATTCTAAATTATGTTTTTATCTTCATTTTTCACTGGGGGGTAAAAGGCTCGGCTTATGCTACAATAATCGGCACTTTCATTGGCATTCTCGTTTTACTGACCCACTTTTGGACTTCGAAAAATCAATTGAGGGTGGTGCGCACCAAGCTTGACCTTCCTATGCTAGGCAATATTTTCGTCATCGGCTTTCCCAGTTTTATTGTGGAAGGCACCTTCGCTGTCATGATAATCGCCTTCAATATCACCTTCAGCCATCATACTGGCGAAACCGGGTTGGTGGCTTATTCAGTCGTCAACTATATGCATGCGGTGTTGATAATGCTCTTCATCGGTGTTGGCGTAGCTGTTCAACCCATTACCAGTTATTATCATGGGGCCAAACTTTACCAGCGAATGGGACAAATAGTAAGTATCGGGCTTAGAACCGGATTTGGGCTGGGGATAGCTTTATTTGTTTTTGGTCTGGTGGGCAAAGAGTTGATCATCGATATGTTTGGGATCGCCGAGCCCCAGATCATAGAGTACGCTAAAATTGGCATTGTTTACTTTTTTAGCGGCTATCTATTCTTAGGGATTAACTCAGTTCTGGTGCAATTTTATCAATCCATCGAGAAAACTCGTATTGCTACATTGATCACCTTATCCCGCAGCGTGATCCTATTCATCCCTCTGCTTTGGATCATGCCGAATCTCTTTGGAGAAAATGCCATTTGGCTGGCTTTTCCCGTCGCCGAAGGGTTAACGGTTCTGATCATTTACCTGGCCTTAAAAACCAAGAGAATAGAACTTGTGCCAAAGGAGAGTTAATGTCCAATCTTCCGTATGGATCAGCAATCTTCGTCCAAGGCCTCAATCAGAAAGCTGACCGGACGGAACCCGTCATTGCAGGAGATCATGGCTGACTTTTTGTTTTTCATCCAGCCATCATATAAGTCCTCGCCCCCGTGAGCAAGGGTCATTACAAAAGCGGACATACTATCCCAGGCACTATCGCACATTCCCTCCGGCTTTTCCCAGCCGTTAGCAATGAANACCCGCCCCATCGTCATATCGCAGGTATGTTCGATGGGATTTTCGTATTTGTCTATCAAGTCTTGATAGTGAGCCATTTTCATCACGGTAATCCTAATCTTTTTCATCATCATTTCTCCTCGCCCCACGATTATTTGTGTGTTCTCACTCCTAGCTTCAGACATTTACCCCGTCTAGTCTGTTTCTTTAAATATTACGTCATCCGGAGACAAAGTCGANGGATCTTTTCTGGTAATAGAAGAAAAGATCCTTCGGTCGTTCCTTCAATATGAAAGTCTTTCCGTCACCGACAAACTCCTGTTTTCAGTGCTTTTTTACTGCTAAACAATAATTTACACTATCAAACGCAGACATTGCATGCATCGGATTTGCTTCGTTATACGCAGAAAAAAATCCACTCGTAATCTGATCTGGCGTCAGATGCTCCGCAATCGAAAAACCGCAAGCATCAAGCAGATTTTCCATATCAGAATACGAATAAGATGCCAGCATTGTTTCATTAGCACTACTGGCGAGCATAGCCTGCTTTTCGGCACGTTCTCCGGCTTGTTCGGTATATGATTTCTCATCTGGATAATCAAATGCGATCTTGCTACCCTTTGGAATGATCTGAGAAATATTCATGAGCAGTTCCCGAAATCTATCCGCAGGTAAATAGTAACTGATTCCTAACAAACTGCAAAAACTGATACAAGCCGGTGAGTAATTGGGACTTTCTCTGAAACACTTACTCCAGTCCGTCTGTAAAAAATCTGCCGTTAGGTAATAGGTGCGATTGGGAATTGTTATTTCTGCCTTTTTCAGTCGGATTTGTTTGTCCTCAGCGGTAGCCGGATGATCAATTTCAAATACTGAAAGTTCATTCGCCCAGGCAGGCCTGCGGTAAGCAAAGCTATCATAACCAGCGGCAAAGATTAAATACTGCGTCGTTCCTAAGCGCACGGCACTTTCTAAAGCTCTTTCTGTAAAAGCTGCTCGTCCAAGTGGAGATGGAGCAAGATAATTATCGACTATCCACCTTAGAGCCTCGTCTTTATCGCCCTGAAATGTCGGATTAAAAAACTCGATACCCGCCAACATATGACCCGCCACTTGTTGGTAGTCATTACCAAGTAACAGTTTGGCAAGAATGTCATCAAATATTTTGACATCATTGTTTTCGCTATGATGAGCACGGGCAAATGCACTCACTATAGCTGTCATACTTTTCTCTCGCATATCATCACCTCTTATACCTAATACACCCTGTGATGATATATTACAAGTCTTGAATTTTAGCCCTTTTTGCGGTAATGTAATACCATAAAGAAGCGACATTTTTATCCTATCGCAGCTATACTGTGGTAGGTTTTTATTTTATGTCACCCTCTTTGCCCCATCTTGCTAATCAGCGGGGTCAGCGGTCTGTTCCTGGCACTGCCAGAGTAGTTCGCAGATGTCCAGGACTTGCACTTGTCCTTCTTCAACAGTTTCTTTGACACCATCATTTATCATGGTCATACAGTAGGGGCAGTTGACCACTACCGTATCTGGATCAACTTCCAGAAGTTGTTCGGTGCGAGTCTGGTTAATGCGTTTGAAACCTTCTACGGCTTCTTCTTCCAGCCACATGCGACCTCCCCCAGCACCACAGCAAAAGCTGAACTCTACGGATTTGGGTATATACTGCAGAGCCCCGCCAGCAGCCTGAATAACCTCCCGAGGCTCTGTATAGATCTGATTATAACGGCCCAGAAAGCAGGAATCGTGATAGCTGGCCCGATACTTAGATTGGTTTGCTGAACTAAGTCGTCCCTCTTTAATTAGTCGAGCTAAAATTTCACTGCTGTGATAAACCTCATACTCGCCCCCTAGCTGGGAATATTCGTTTTTGATAGTGTTGTAGCCGTGGGGGCAGATGCAGATGATTTTAGAGACGTTGTAACGCTGGAAGGACTCGATATTCTGGGTAGCCAAAGTCTGCCAGAGATATTCATTACCCAGACGACGGGCCCACTCACCGCAACAGTATTCTTCCGTCCCCAGATAGCCTACCTTGATCCCGGCTTTGTCCAGCAGACGAACCAGGGCCTCACCAGCCTTTTTGTAGCGATCATCAAAAGCAGCTGCGCAGCCCGCAAACAACAGGTACTCGTAGTCGGCTTCCTCCTCCGGCAGCAAAGTTACCAGATCGCGAATGTTTCTCTCCTGGAGCCAATCAGCCCGGTTAGCCCACCCCACTCCCCAGGGATTGTAATTGCGCTCGGTATTGGTAAAGGCCATCTGAGCTTCACTGGGCATGTCGCCCTGCCACATGACCAGGTTGCGACGCATATCAATGATTTTTGAAACGTGTTCGATAAACATAGGGCAGTGATATACACAGGCCAGACAATTGGTACAATCCCACAATACCTGAGGAGTAACTATATCGTAGATCATGTGTTTTTCGGTTTCTACTACTCCTTCGATCTCAGCCTCTGTGGTCATAGTAACAGCTTCCAAGTCATCGTCGTTTTCGCCCAGCATATAAGGAGATTTATTATCGAGATGTTTCTTTAGAGTCTGAATTATAGTTATCTTAGGGTTTAAGGCCTTGCCCGTATTGTAGGCGGGACAGGCCTCCTGACATCTTCCGCACCGAATGCAGGCATCCAGATCCAATAGATCCTTCCAACCCAAGTCTTCGATCTGCTCTGTGCCATAGGTCTCAGCTTCCTCCAGGTTTTCTACCAATCGCACTGCAGCCGGTTCATAGTCACGGNCGTAGTAACTGGTCATGCCGGTGAAAATGTGCCATAGCTTGGTAAAAGGAACCATGCCTATAAACAGGAAGGAAATAGCCATGTGGAACCACCACATGAAGCGATGCCAGCTGAGCATACTTTCCAAAGCTCCTCCGGAAAACATACCGGCAAAGATCCAGCCGATTGGTGAAGCAGTACGTTCATAGGCGATATCGGCCATGGTAGTAGCCAGTTTGATCTGCGATGCCACCCGTAGCCCTTCCACAATATAGCCGGTAAAGAGAATTGCGAAGATCAAGAATAGGATCCAGCCATCCAGAGGCTTACTATCGTTTAATCGATCCGGGCGCATAACATAGCGGATGTATGCTAAGACAGCTACTCCCACCATGGCCAAAAAGCCCATTACATCTACAAACCAGGAAAAATAGATNTAAATGTTACCGGTCAAAGGCGGAAATCCGGTTATGTTCCAAAGGGCAAAACTAGCCGTAGCAATCAGCAGAACCACAAACCCCCAAAACAAAAGAAAATGCATCCAGCCAGGCAGCGGTTTTTCAATTACCCGAATCTGCCCCAGAGTATTGTATAGAAACGACCAAGTCCTTGAACCGATAGGTTCCTTGCGGTCGCTCTTGGCCCGAGCCTGCATCCAAATGCGCACCCGCTTATAAACCCCATATAAAAAGATTCCGATGGGGATCCACATAAGTATGTAGATCAGCCATTCATAGTGGATATTGGCGCCTACTACCCGCATAGGAACTTCATAGCCACCTTCAAAAGGGTGAAAACTAAAACTCACTACCATACCTCCTCAAACAAACAACGGGCAGACCATGTTTTTCCATAGTCTACCCGTTATAAGNAGAATATATTTTGTTATTTTACAAGAATATTTGGATAGCTACCTGGGCTAGATTTGATAAGGGACCCGGATACAATCCAAACAACAAGGTGCCGGCTAGACAGACCCACAGTGCAGCACCCACTGCCTTGCCCGGCTTTATTGCGCTGACATCATCATTGGTACCGATGTACATCGCCTTAGCTACCTTCAAATAGTAGTACACCGAGATCATACTCATGATCAAGCCCACAAATGCCAGCCATAGGTAATCAGCCTGAATGGCTCCTGAAAACAGATAAAACTTCCCTACAAACCCGGCTGTAGGCGGTATCCCGGCCAAAGACAGCATACATACGGTCATGATAGCCGCCACCATTGGGGAACGCCGGGCCAAGCCGTTAAAGGCCTTTATGTCTGTACTACCGGTTTCTACTTCCACTATGGTAGCCGCTGCAAAGGCACCCATGTTCGAAAACACGTACAACATGGCATAGAAGAGTACACCCTTCAATCCATAGGTATTGTAGGCCACCAGCCCTACTATGATGTATCCGGCCTGAGCAATACTGGAATAAGCCAAGAGTCGCTTGATATCGGTCTGCACCAGAGCGATCAGGTTTCCTACTACAATGGTGATAGCCGCCAAGATGGCCAGGAGCAGGGGCCAATCAAAAGTGCTGACCGGGAATGCGATCACAAACACACGCACCATAGCCGCAAAAGCCGCTGCTTTGGANCCTACCGCCAGGAAGGCCGTTACTGGTATAGGCGCACCCTGGTAAATATCCGGTGCCCACATATGGAAAGGTACCAGGGATATTTTGAAAGCAAAGCCTGTCAGTATCAGAATGATACCAGCGATCATGACCGGCTGCATGGAAAACTGTGCCGCCATATCCGCGATCACAGTAGTTCCGGTCACAGCGTATACCAGACTGATGCCAAACAGAAGGATGGCCGAGGATAATGCCCCCAGGATCAGATATTTCAAACCGGCTTCCGCCGACAGTTTATCTTGTAAGAGATAAGCTGTTAGAATGTAGAAACTGACCGTCATGAGCTCCAGACCGATGTACAGAGTGATCAGTTCTCCAGCCGAAGCCATAACTACCATACCCAACAGGGCAAATATCATAAAACTGTAAAACTCATTTACCCGTTCTTCGAACCGCTCCAGATAGCGGCCTGCACTGAGTATTACCANAATNCCNGCTGCCACGAACAGCAGTTTGAAAAAGCTACCAAAGGGATCGATCTGATAGTTGCCGTTAAACAGGCTGTACTGAGCAGTGTACAATCCTCCGCCCAGAATCAATATCCCCAGCAGTGCTATGACCGCCACTGGCTGCATAACACGACGCCCCTTTTCAGGTAGCAACAGACCCAGCATCAACAGCACCGATCCTAAAGCGGCCAAGGCAATCTCTACAGAAAGTAGTGTCCANGACATTAGAACATCCCTCCTATCTGCAGCGATCCNAGTTGGGCAACCAGGTCACCCACCCCCAGGTTGATCAAGTCCATCAAGGTGAAGGGGGCAATGCCGCCGATTAATATAGCTGCACCCAGAACCAGTAAGGGAACCATTTCCACACCCTTAAGGTCTTGCAGATGATCCCATTCCGGCCTACGCGGTCCAAATAAGACCGCCCCTAGAGTGCGTAAAATATACAAAGCCGTAAAGATGATCCCGGAAACCGCCAGGATAGTCAAAACCTTATAGGTACCGAAAGCGCCTACAAATATGGTGAACTCACCGATGAAATTGACCATACCTGGCAATCCCAAAGAAGCCAGTCCCGCTATCATGAATCCAGTAGCCAGACGCGGCATCTGATGAGCCAATCCGCCGAAATCATCCACATTGCGGGTATGACTCTTCTCATACAGATTACCTATCATGGCAAAGAACAGNGCGGCCATGACCCCATGGGCAAACATCATTATTATGGCGCCATTGATACTTATCAGNTTCAAGGCGGCTATACCGATCAAAACATATCCCATATGACTGACACTGGAGTACCCCACGATGTACTTGAGATCTTTTTGACTGAGGCATATGAAAGCCGCATAAACCACGTTACCTAAAGCCAGCACAGCGATTATGGGCGCAACATAAGCGGCCCCACCGGGCAGGATCATAAGTCCGATCCGGATCAAGCCGTAGCCGCCGATCTTCTTCAGCACGCCGGCATGGATCATACTGACCGCCGTCGGTGCTCCCGCATAACCATCCGGAGACCAGGCATGGAAAGGGAACATGGACAATAAGGTGCCAAATCCCAAAGCCATCAAGACAAATTCGAAAATCTGGAATCCGATGGGGAAATCCGCACTAGCCAAGGTGAACATATCCATAGTGGGGAATCCCAAAATAGCCTTGGATTTCACAAATAGCGCTACCAATGCCACCAACAGGAAAGCACTTCCGATCAGGAGGTAGATAGTCAATTTCATACCGGCATATTCCTTGGTGACCCGTTTGCTGCTGCCGAACATTATCACCAGCAGGTAGATGGGTATTACCACTACCTCATAGAACATGAAGAATATGAATAGATCCGTAGTTAGGAAAGTTCCCATAACCCCTGTTATCAGAATCAACAGCAGGCTGAAGAATTCCTTGACCCGATCGGCTACTTTCCAGGAAGCATAAACGGCACTAAAACCGATCAGGTTAGTTAAGAGCAGCATGGGAATGCTGATACCGTCAACTCCCAGAGCATAGGTTATGCCCAGATCAGCCACCCAGGGAATCTGCTCGATAAACTGGATGCC
>JGI24712J26585_10002061_pt1 | contig 16732 bp, 14 predicted proteins | sample BioPla3DNA2_FD_26585 | JGI IMG/M metagenome (IMG submission 26585) | reverse complement strand
AACTAAGATAGTAATGAATAAATCAAAGAATAGGATAAAAAGAAAGACAAAACAAACCCTAAGGGAACTATATATAATGTATAAAAAGATTTAAAATTATTTCTAATAAAAAGGGTATATGATTTGCATGTAGAATATTATAGATATAATCGATGTTTGTCTACAATTAAAGCGGGGGATTAAATTGATTAAAAGAAAAAAGAATAAAAAAGCTATTGGCTTTGGCTGGAATACCTTTTTTATAATTTTATTTTTTTCTATAATTGCATTAAAGACCTATGATTTGCAAAAAATAAATAGGGGATTGATAGAGCAAAAAAATGAATATCAGAAAAAAATATATGAACAAAATGAGGAAAAATCCCTGCTTCTAGAAGAAAAGGAATACAATCAGTCCGATAGATACATTGAGAAGGTTGCAAGGGAAAAGCTAGGTCTTGTAAAAGAAGATGAAATTGTATTTATGGAAATGAACGAAAATGAATTTTAGCCGTTGACAAACCTTTAAAGCTTATATATAATATGTTATTGTTAGTCCATATTTTGTCGCGGAGTGGAGCAGTATGGTAGCTCGTCGGGCTCATAACCCGAAGGTCGGTGGTTCAAATCCATCCTCCGCAACCAATTCGGCGGAGTAGCTCAGATGGCTAGAGCATACGGTTCATACCCGTAGTGTCGGCGGTTCAATTCCGTCCTCCGCTACCATTAGGGCGCATAGCTCAGCTGGGAGAGCACCTGCCTTACAAGCAGGGGGTCACAGGTTCGAGCCCTGTTGCGCCCACTATAAAGGATATATCACAGAGATTACTGTGGTATATCCTTTTTTTGTTTGGGACACCATATGTTTTAAACCACTATCCAAAGAAGGTAGATACCGCGCCTGTCATTCTTCATTTTATGACGATATAATACTAGGGACTAGCTATGCAGTCAGCTTTCCATGGCTACCCGATTTTTTTGTAAAAAAATTTTTAAGCTGAGTTCCATATAATGACAAACAATTTATCCTTTCTTTATTATAATAAAAAAGCAGAAATTAGGGAGGGGTAATATGGAACGGGTAGAATATGGCACTTTTAAAAGAGTAGATGTACCAAAGACAAGAAAAAGTTCAAAATTAAAAGAAATGTTTACAGATGTGTCCTATAAAGAATTATTAATAGATATTATAGGATTTATGATTTGTAGAGTAGTACTTTTTACAAATTTACTTCCTTTGGGCACTGCTTATTTTGCTGCAGGACTTTCTACAAAGGCAAATCGAATTTGGATGTTCCTATTTGCAATAGCAGGTGTTATAAGTGTAAGGCCGCAAGTTTCTTCATTAAAATACATAGGAATATTCGGACTAATATTAGCTATTTTAAATCTTGCAGAATCTAAAGGGTATAAACAATCCAAAATTGGTCAGGCAGTCATTGCGATGGGTTCTAGTTTTTTGGTAGGAATACTTGTAACGATACTTAATGGATTTACAGGATATCATTTAATCGTAGCCCTCTTAGAAAGCATCTTTGTTTTTACAACCACATACATATATAGTAGTGGCATATCTTCATTTAAAAACAACCTTAGAAGAACTATATTAAGTCCGGAAGAAGTAATTAGTATTATTTTACTTTTTGGCACTGCAATTGCAGGGGTTATAGATTTCTCTATCTACGGCATCTATTTTAGAGAGGTAATTAGTATTCTTATTATTTTAATACTTGGCTTTGTTGGGGGACCCACTATTGGGGCGGCTATTGGAATTATTATTGGTACTATTCTTACTCTAGTAGGGGCAAATCCTGCAGTGTTTATAGGCATATTTGGGATATCGGGAATGATTGCAGGGCTATTTAAAGATATTGGAAAAGGTGGAAGTAGCATTGGTTTTTTGTTAACCTATTTGCTAATAAATTTTTATTTTGGGGACAAGCCTGTTACTTATGGCCTTATAAAGCCTGTAATAGCGGCTGTTGTCCTTTTTATTACAATGCCTAATACAATTTTATTATATATAAGGGGATTTATATCTTTTGGCCCTAAAATCGGCCAAGAGATATATTATAAAAGGATTAGGGATATTACAGCACAACAGCTACAGGATTTTTCGCGGGCATTTCTAAAATTATCTAAGACTTTTACTAATCTTTCAAAGAAAAAGAGTGGTCTAAGCCAAAAAGACATATCACTACTATTTGATGATGTTGCATCGACAGTATGCAGTGATTGTGGACTTTGTTCCCATTGCTGGGAAATAGACTTTTATAATACATACCAAACTGCCTTTAGCATTTTATCTGCTGCAGAAAAAAAACCTAGAATAGAGTTAAGTGATATTCCAAAAGATTTTTTGGATAAATGTTTAAGAGTAGAACAATTCGTAGATACAACCAATAGAATGTTTGAATTATATAAACTAAATCTCTTATGGCATAATAGGATTGTAGAAAGTAGGGAATTAGTTTGTGAGCAGCTAAGGGGAGTATCGACAATTATCGAAAATTTGGCTACCGAAGTGTACGGACAAGTCTATTTTAAGGATGATTTAGAAAGGGCAATTAAAGTAGAATTAGATAGGGAAAAAATTATGTTTTCCGATATAATGGTAGTTTATAATAGGCAAAAAAAGTATGAGATTACAATAGAGCATTTTCCATGTAAGGGGAGAAGACTCTGTATAAAGGGGATTGCTCCTTTAGTGAGTAAGGTCTTAGGAAGGAAAATGAAAATAGTAAGCAATGGGTGTGCAGGAATAAGTGGTAAAGATCAGTGTAAGATTAAGTTGATTGAGGAAGAGAAATATAGAATAATAACAGGGGTTGCAAAGAGAAGCAAAGATAATACCTTTGTTTCAGGGGACAGTTATTCTTTTATGGAATTAAAGGATGGGCAGTTTTTATTAGCATTATCCGATGGTATGGGTTCGGGTAGCAGGGCCTCAGAAGAGAGTAGTGCTGCAATAGAATTATTGGAAGATTTTATGGAAAGTGGATTTGAAAAGGATATTGCAATCAAAATGATAAATTCCGTATTAGTCTTAAAATCTAATGAAGACTCTTTTTCTACCTTAGATATGACTATTATAGATTTATATAGCGGTATTACGGAATTTATTAAGATAGGCGCTGCATCTGCATTTTTAAAAAGGAAAGGAGATATAGAAATTATAGGCTCTTCCTCATTACCGGTAGGAATATTAAATAATGTAGATATAGACATTAGCAAAAGGAAATTAAAGAGTGGGGATATTATAATAATGGTGACTGATGGGGTTTTAGACTCCAATAGGGAAGTTATAGAAAAAGAACAGTGGTTAAAAGGAATATTAGAAAATATTGAAGGCAGTCAACCGCAATACATTGCAGACTATATCTTAAATATAGCGAAAGAAAATACAAATAATGAGATACAGGATGATATGACGGTATTAGTTGCTAGGATATGGGAAAAGTATTCATAAAGTATTTTTTTAACGTATATACAAAAGGTAAAAGGGAAAACTATCCATAGTAAGATCACAATGGAGGGTTTCCCATGAATAATTATTCTAATAACAGAATTGTATTTATTGAGAACAAAGGGGGGGCTGGTATGAAAAGGCCATCTTTATCTTAAATAAAGATGTCTCTACGAGGCAAAAACCAAAAGATATAGTACAGGAAGCAGAAAAGATTATTGGTGATTATATGAAAAGGTCTAGTCCACAAAAAAGTGGATTTTCAACAATGATTAAAACAAAAAGTATCACTAATAAATACAAAAGAAGATTTATCAATAGGATTTTAAATCTTTGTTTAATCGTCAGTATAGCATTATTTGTATACTGTGTAGTTCAAGTATTTATATAGTATATAACCAGGCGGTGTGAAGTTTATACATCGCCTTTTATTCTTTTCCTTGCATTTGCATTGTATTTTTTGTATCATTTATAAGAGAAACGCAAAGGAATATATTATCGTATCTACATAGGAAATTAATCTAGAAGAGTCAAAAATTTTGGTAATTTAAGTCAGACTATGAGAATTTTAATTAAGATTGGTGTTAAAATCTATGATAAGAAAAACCCTAAAAATCATAAAACAATATAATATGATAAAAAAAGATGATAAGATAATAGTTGGCGTGTCAGGGGGGGCAGATTCCATGTGCCTTCTTCACGTTTTAAAAGAGATTTCTATAACATATCCCTTTACCATTAATGCTATACATATTAACCATGGAATAAGAGGGAAAGAAGCAAAGAAAGACGAGAATTTTGTCCGAGATATGTGTAAAGAATGGAAAATAGCATTTAGGGCATATTATATAGATATAAAAAAAGAGGCTCTATTAAGAAAATGTAGCGAAGAAGAAGCAGGTAGATTAGTAAGATATGAGACATTTGAAAGGGTTAGAAAAGAAATCAATGGAAGTAAGATTGCAGTAGCCCACAACATGAATGACCAGGCAGAAACTGTACTAATGAAAATATTTAGGGGTACAGGTATGAAAGGCTTAGGGGGAATTCCTTATATAAGGGATAATATAATAAGACCTCTTCTAGATATTACTAGGGAGGAAATTGAGAATTATTGTATCCATCATAATATAAATTATAGGCAAGATTATACTAATGAACTAAATATATATACAAGAAATAGGATACGCAATGAACTAATTCCTTTTGTTGAAGATAAATTTAATCCTAATATTATAAAAGTCCTATATAATATGAGTAATATCCTTAGGGAAGAGGAAGATTTTTTAGAAGAACAGGCAGAAGATAGTTTTATGATATGTAAAAAAGATGAGGGTTTAAATGTTTTAAAATTAGACAATGTTTTACTTAAGTCCCTACACCCTGTGCTTCAAAAAAGAATCATAAGAATTGCCCTAAAAAATTTATCTGGTCATATAAGAAATATAGAATATGGTCATATTCAAGATATTATAGATTTATCTGAGAAGCCTACAGGGAAAAGGCTGAATCTTCCTAATCAGGTGATTGTAAAAAAGGAATATGAAGAATTAATATTTCAAATAGGGGAAGAAGACTTTTTACCATTTTCATATGAACTCCCGGTTCCTGGAGTTTTATTTATTAATGAATTAGGAATAAGTATAGAAACAAAAATATTAGATAACAAAAACTTTACCTTAACTAATAAGAATAACTATACTAAAATATTTGATTATGATAGAATAGGGAATACTTTGCATATAAGAACCAAAAATAAGGGGGATAGAATTTCCCTTGGGAATGGTAATAAAAAGTTAAAAGATTTTTTCATTGATGAAAAAATTCCAAGAGATATTAGAGAAAAAGCTCCCCTTTTAGCGGACGGAAATAAAGTTTTATGGGTTATAGGCTATAGATATAGTGATGCCTATAAGATTACCCCATCTACTACTAGGATTTTACAGGTAAGGGTAGCTAATATGGGTGAACATGAGGTATAGTGTATTTATTTGTAATGTGGGAGGATAATTGTATGAATCAGCTAGAAATATTGCTTTCAGAGGAGAAAATCAGAAGTCGTATTAAGGAATTAGGAAGCCAAATAACAAAGGACTATAAAGGAAAAGAAATATGTCTAATCTGTGTTTTAAAGGGTGGAGTCATGTTTATGGTAGACTTATCCAAAGAAATCAACCTTTTAGTAGAAATGGATTTTATGGCAATTTCAAGCTATGGCAATGAATCAACCAGTAGTGGCATCGTAAAGATTATAAAGGATTTAGATGAGCCTATAGAGGGAAAACATGTACTAATTGTAGAAGATATTATTGATTCGGGCCGTACCTTGAGTTATTTAGTAAAGATATTAAATGATAGAAACCCAGCAAGTCTCCGTATTTGTACCCTTTTAGACAAACCGGAAAAAAGGATAACGAATGTTAAAGTGGATTATGTAGGTTTTACTATTCCTGATAAGTTTGTGCTAGGATACGGTCTTGATTATATGCAAAAGTATAGAAATATTCCTTATATAGCGGTTATGAAAGATTTGGACTAACATTTATTGTCCTATAAGTTGCACTGATAAAACTAGTATGATATCATATTTAAATGGTATAATCCTATTTTTAGGTAGAGGAAGGAGGAACATGTTTGAACAAATATTTTAAGGGTCTTAGTTTATATATGTTAATTTTTATTATTATTATTCTAGCAGTAATTTTTAGTACTAACGGTATTCCAAGAAACCCTGAAAAACAGGTTACTTATGATCAACTTATAACCAAACTAAAAAGTGGTGATGTCCAAAAATTAGATATTTATCCTGAAGCTGATTCTAGAGGTGCAGAAATTAAGATAACTTTAAAAAACGGCGATTTAGCAGAAATTAATGTTCCAAGTGTGGAACATTTCATGGAAAGAATTAGGGAGTTTGAGGAAACAACGGAAATTGAACCCCATGAAATAGCCCGTTCTAATTGGTTCTTGAATCTTTTGCCATCTCTCGTAATCATGGTTTTAGTTGTTATTTTATTAATATTCATTATGCAGCAGATTCAAGGAAGTGGCGGAGGAAGCAGGGTTATGAGCTTTGGAAAAAGCCGTGCCAAAATGGTTGTTGATGATAAAAAGAAAGTTACTTTTAATAATGTGGCAGGGTTAGATGAAGAGAAAGAGGAATTAAAAGAAATTGTAGATTTTCTGAAGCAACCTAAAAAGTTCGTTGAACTGGGAGCTAGGATACCCAAGGGCGTTTTGTTAGTGGGTCCACCGGGGACGGGGAAAACCCTTCTTGCTAAAGCTGTAGCTGGAGAAGCAGGAGTTCCTTTCTTTAGCATATCCGGTTCTGATTTTGTGGAAATGTTTGTAGGAGTGGGGGCATCCCGAGTAAGAGATCTCTTTGAACAGGCTAAGAAAAATTCTCCATGTATTATATTTATTGATGAAATCGATGCTGTAGGGCGAAGACGTGGAGCCGGACTCGGAGGAGGCCATGACGAGAGAGAACAAACCCTTAACCAATTATTGGTTGAAATGGATGGGTTTGGTGTCAATGAGGGAGTTATAGTGGTTGCTGCCACTAATAGAGCTGATATATTAGACCCTGCTCTTTTACGTCCCGGTCGTTTTGATAGGAGAGTAGTAGTAGGCAGACCAGATGTAAGAGGGAGGGAAGAAATTCTTAAGGTTCATGCAAAAGGCAAACCCCTAGAAGAAGATGTTGATTTAAGGATAGTTGCACAAACGACTGCCGGATTTACAGGGGCTGACCTTGAAAGTCTTCTTAATGAAGCGGCGCTATTATCAGCTAGGGAAGATAAAAGGGCCATTAATATGGAAACCATACAAAAAGCATTTGTGAAGGTTGGAATAGGAACTGAGAAAAAAAGCCGTGTAGTATCTGAAAAAGAAAAGAAAATTACAGCATATCATGAGGCGGGTCATGCTGTAATCCATCAAGTTCTTCCTGAACTAGACCCCGTTCATAGTATTTCCATTATTCCTACAGGTATGGCAGGAGGATATACAATGCCTCTTCCAGGGGAAGATAGAATGTACATGACCAAAAGGCGCATGGAGCAAGAAATAGTGAGCTTGCTTGGAGGAAGGGCGGCTGAAAAAATTATATTAGATGATATAACGACAGGGGCATCTAATGATATCGAAAGAGCAACAGCCATAGCAAGAAATATGGTAACCAAATATGGTATGAGCACCCTAGGGCCACTTCAATTTGGAAATGATAATGATGAAGTATTCATAGGAAGAGATTTAGCACACACAAGAAATTATGGGGAAGAAGTTGCATCTGCCATAGATAAAGAAATTAGATTAATTATAGACGAATCTTATGAAGAGGCTCAAAATATTCTTAAAAATCATATGGAAATACTCCATAAAACAGCCAAATTACTAATAGAAAAAGAAAAAATAACCGGCAAAGAATTCAGTGAATTATTTGAAGACCAGGAAATTAGTGATGGTAGCTTAAATCTAGACACTACAGTATAAACTGTAGTGTTTTTTAACCTAGTCAGGGGCGGGACCTATCCCATAGCAGTTATTTGTTATAGGGGGCATACTGACCTATAAAGTAAGGAGGAAATATGAAATCAAAAATTATACAACTTCTAAAATCTGCCGATGACTACATCTCGGGGGAGGAAATGAGTAAAATCTTTGGGGTTTCAAGGACAGCAATTTGGAAAGTAATAACCCATCTAAAGGGTCAGGGTTATATCATAGAGTCTGTCACTAACAAAGGCTACTACCTGAAAAGTAGCCCTGATTTATTAACCGAAGAAGAAATCATCTATGATTTAAAGACAAGATATATAGGAAAAAAAGTATACCATTATGATAAAATTGATTCAACTAACAAAGAAGCAAAAAAGTTGGCATCCAAAGGTGAAAAGGAAGGGATTGTTGTAGTTGCGGAAGAACAGTTGCTAGGAAAGGGTCGACTAGGAAGAACCTGGTCATCCCCCACAGGGGTTGGGATATGGATGTCTATTATTCTCAGGCCTGAAATTTCTCCTATAGATGCTTCCAAAGTAACCTTAATAGCAGGGCTTGCAGTATGTAGGGGTATAGAAAGTGTTACAGGTCTAAAATCGCAGATTAAATGGCCTAATGATATAATTATAAATAACAAAAAAGTATGTGGTATATTAACAGAAATGAGTGCTGAAATAGAAAAAATAAACTACATTATTTTAGGAATAGGCATGAACGTAAATACATATTCATTTCCAGAAGATATAATGAACAAGGCCACATCTTTAAAGATTGAGGGAAAAAAGAATTACGACAGGAAAGACATTTTACAGCAAATTTTAGTAGAGTTCGAGAAAAATTACGATGATTTTATCAAAAACAATAATATGGATAAAGTCTTAAGGGAGTATAAAAGGAACTGTTTAACCCTTGGAAAAGACGTTAAGATAATTGAAAGAGCCGGTGAATTCACAGGAAAAGCATTAGATGTATCAAAAGAAGGAGAACTTATAGTGCAAAAGGAAAATGGAGAAATGGTAACAGTGCTTTCAGGAGAAGTATCGGTTAGGGGTATGTACGGATACATTTAGGAGGGAATTATGGAAAAAGAAGTTATGGCATCAGCTTCATATTATGCACAAAAATATTACAGCAATCCAGAATTTGACGAAATACCCATTGCTATTAAGGATGATATCAAGTTTATTTGTATATCCTTGGCAGAAAAACTACAAGGAATTTTTTCCATGGGTTTTTATAAAAATGGAGATATTTATTTTGAAATAAAATCAGATGAAAAAGACTATGATTTTGATGAGATAGGGGCGTCCCTGGAAATCAAAAAACTAGAGAAGGAAAATAAGGAACTTATAAGAATGCTAAAGATATGGTACAGAATATATAAAACAAAAGAAGGAGAAGCTATAAAAGAAACAATATTAAAAAGAGATAAATAGATAATAAAAAAGGCATTGCCTATTAAAATTGTATTGAATTATTTTTGTTTTTAGATATAATACTTACATAGCTGAAATTCTATTTAAAAGGATTGATTTTGATAAGAACTTAAATCAACCTCGGTTTCAATTCTGTGAACCAAGAATTCAGACTATATAAAACTAAAAAGAATATGCGTCTTGTATCCTTTTGGAACGAGAACGGAGGTGAAGAAATGAGTCAAACAGCAGTGGTAAAACAGGGCTCTACCAAAAGATTGGTTACTGCAGGTATGCTTGTGGCGATTTCTATTCTTCTTGATGCAACACCCTTTGGTACCATTAGACTTCCTTTAATCAGTGCCACTATTGCCCACATTCCAACAATTATCGGGGGAATTTTGTGCGGACCCTTAGTAGGAGCTATTATAGGATTATCCTTTGGGCTTGCTAGTTTAATCAGGAATTTAACTCAGCCTACAAGTATATTATCATTTGCCCTTATGAACCCCCTAATATCTGTGCTACCAAGAGTATTAGTAGGGATATTATCTTATTACACCTATCACGGAGTAAGAAAGTTTGCAAATGATTACCTATCAATCATAATAGGAGCGGTAATCGGGAGTTTTACAAATACTGTGGCGGTCTTGGGTATGATTTATATAGTCTATGCCAAGGATGTTGTAGAAAAGTTTTCAGAAGTAGGAAAGATAGGCAGTGCCCAAACTATTCTATTGGGAATTGCAAGTGCCAATGGACTTCCGGAAGCTATAGTGGCTGCAATTTTATCCGTTATCATTGTAAAAACACTGAAAAAAATATATAATATTTAAAGATTACTAAGCAGACACTGTAGTGTCTGCTTTTCCATATTAAAGAAAGAGGGAGAGTTATGATATTAGCTATTGATGTCGGTAATACAAATATTGTATTAGGAGCTTATGAAAAGGAAAAACTAATTGCTTATTGGAGAATGACAACCCATGCCTATAAATCTGCCGATGAATTAGGGATGTTTATATACGATTTATTACAGCATAATGATGTAGATACAAGAAAGGTAGAGCAGGTGGTAATTGCATCGGTAGTCCCAGATATTATGTATTCCCTAGAACACGGAATAAGAAAGTACCTCAAAGTTAATCCCTTAATAGTAGGACCAGGGATTAAAACTGGTTTGAATATTAGAATAGATAACCCCAAGGAACTAGGAGCTGATAGGATTGCAAATGCAGTGGCAACTCTTTCACTTTATGGTGGGCCTGCTATTGTCATTGATTTTGGAACGGCAACTACTTTTGATATAATTTGTGAAAGCGGGAGCTATGTAGGTGGTGTCATTTCCCCAGGTCTTAGTATTTCTGCCGATGCCCTATGGCAAAGGGCAGCAAAACTACCTAAGGTTGAGATTCAAAAACCAGAAAAAATTATAGGTAAAAATACTGTAGATAGCATGCAAGCAGGTCTTGTATATGGATATATAGGACAAATCGATTATATTATAAAACGCATTAAGAAAGAAATGAAGGCACCAAAGGTTAAAGTTATTGCCACTGGAGGATTAGCTAAGGTTATAGCCCCAGAATCTAAGACTATAGAAGAGGTTAATGGATTATTGACCCTACAAGGACTTAAAATTATCTGTGAAAAAAATAAGTAGGAGGATTTCATGAAAATTAAAAATATAATTATTCAAAATCCGGTTTTTTTAGCACCTATGGCAGGAGTTACAGATTTACCCTTTAGACTCCTTTGTAAAGAGATGGGTTGTGGATTGGTATATACGGAGATGATTAGTGCTAAGGGACTCTTATATAATAATGAAAACACAAAACTTCTTCTTGCAGTAGACAAGAAAGAACATCCTGTGGCGGTCCAACTTTTTGGTTCAGATCCAAATATCTTAGCAGAAATGGCAAAAAAAGTAGAAGAAAGCGATGTAGATATCATAGATATAAATATGGGATGTCCTGCTCCAAAAATCACAAAAAATGACGAAGGCTCCGCCCTTATGAAGAATCCAAAGGAAATTGGAAAAATAGTTAAGGCAGTCTCCATGGCAGTTAAAAAACCAGTGACAATTAAAATAAGAAAAGGTTTTGATGAAAATACCATTACAGCTATAGAAGTTGCTAAGATAGCTGAGGAAAATGGTGCATCAGCCATAGCAGTCCATGGAAGAACTAGGGAACAGTATTACAGTGGAAAGGCTGATTGGGATATCATAAGACAGGTGAAAAATACAGTAACTATTCCTGTTATAGGCAATGGGGATGTATTTGAACCAAAGGATGCAAAAAGATTAATGGATGAGACCCAATGCGATGCTGTAATGATTGGAAGAGGGGCACAAGGGAATCCATGGATTTTTAAAAGGATAAGTCATTATTTTAAGACGGGGGAAATTTTAAAAGAGCCTACACCTGAAGAAAAAATAAGTATGGCCCTTCGTCATGGCAAGATGCTGATTGACTTTAAGGGGGAATTTATAGGTATAAGGGAAATGAGGAAGCATGTATCTTGGTATACGAAAGGATTAATAAAGGCAGGAGTTTTAAGAAACAAGATTAATGAGGTGGAAAGTTATATGGAATTAGAAAAACTATTAAAGGAATACATTATATCATCCTAAGAACCTTATAAGACTTTACTATTGAATTAAGGTTATCTATAGCAGTGACGAAAGAGATATCCACATAATTTCTCTTGTCCTTTCATACAATCATATAAAAGGACAAAGGGGGGATAGTTTGAAGAAGTTTGCTTCTTTAAAATGGGCAAGCAGCCCAGAGGATATAGTATTCCAGCATAAATGGATAAAGGATTTACCTTCATTTTTGAAAGATAGATATATTCTCAAAAAATGCCCGATTCAAATAAAGGAAGTATCCATATTAAAAGCTCATGGATATGAAGTGGTACTTCCCGTAACAAGAGAAGAAGTAAAGGGAAAGTCCCCGGAATACATACAAAATCTTATGGATAAGACTATAGAACTTTTAAAGGAGAATAAGGTTATAGTTATTAATCCCCCAAGGGAATATGGAGATAAGCTTTCCTATTTTATCAAAAAAGCCAATGGAAATAGTATATTGCCTATTTTTATTTTACCGGCAATTATAAAGGCTGCAAGCAGACTAAATAAAGATTTAAAATATGTAGATGTTACAATAATTGATGGGCAAAATGCCAAAACTGACTTAGTTCTAGATATCTTATATCCTCAACTTAATTATCTAAACATTGTAACCAGTAATCTCCATAGATTTAAAGATAAATCTATAGAAATTTATGAGGATGTAGGGTTAAATTTACAGATTTCATCACATAATAAAAAAATGGTTCTAGGGGACTCCGATATAATAATAGATTGCACAGATGAACCCCATATACATTTTTATCACTGTAAAAGAAATGCTGTATACTTTTATATAGGCAATGACAATGATACAGTAAAAAATATACTCTTAAAGAGAGAAGATTTAATAGTTATAGATGATTTTATATTATCTGTACAGAACAAAAAATTTACTACCAGCTTTTGTAAAATGATTTGGTATGTTTCAAAGCCTTGGCTTAATAAAATACTATCGAATAAATATGATTTAGAGTCCTTAAATAAGATTGCAAAGGATATAAAACGAGATGGCTGGAAAGTGGAACATTTTTGTCAATATGGTAATATTATTAAAATCTAAACTACAATCATATTGACAAGATATTATAGGTAGGCTATAATCCTATGAATATGGAACTTTAGATGTCTTTATATCAATTTATTAAATTAATCGTAACAGAAAGGGAGTTGCATTATGGCAGAAAAGAAAGTAATTTTAACCTATGAAGGATTGCAAAAATTAGAAAATGAACTTCAAGAGTTTAAAACAGTCCGAAGAAAAGATGTGGCAGAGAAAATAAAAGAAGCAAGAGGTCAAGGGGATCTTTCTGAGAATGCGGAATATGATGCGGCTAAAGAAGAACAAGCAGAAATAGAAACGAGAATAATGGAGCTTGAAAAGATTCTTCGCAACGCCCATGTGATAGATGAAGATGAGATAAATGTGGATGCAATAAATCTTGGCTGCAGGGTTAAAATATTTGATATAGAGTTCGGTGAGGAGTTAGATTATGCCATTGTAGGTTCAACAGAGGCTGATCCTTCCGAGGGTAAAATATCCAATGAATCCCCAGTAGGAGCTGCATTAATAGGACATAAAGTAGGAGATATAGTTGATGTTGAAGTTCCTGAAGGAAAACTTCAATTTGAAATATTGAACATATACAGGTAAAACCAATCAAACCAAGGAGGAATAAGGATGTCTGAGGAAAATCAATTCCACTTAGAATCAGAGGAACAAGATATTAATGAATTATTAAAAATTAGAAGAGAAAAGCTTAAAGAACTTCAGGAAAATAATAAGGACCCATTTAGGATAGTAAAATACGAGGTTGTAAATCATAGTAGTGAAATTCATAATGGATTTGATGAAATGGAAGGACAAACCGTTTCGGTTGCAGGCCGTATGATGTCTAAGAGAATCATGGGAAAGGCCTCCTTTTGTGATGTGCAGGATAGGGAGGGAAGGATTCAAGTATATGTTAGAAAAGATGGCATAGGAGAAGAAGACTATGCAGATTTTAAACATTTTGATTTAGGGGACATTATAGGTGTTAAGGGTGAAGTATTTAAGACCAGAAAAGGTGAGATTTCTATTAAGGCGGAGGAAGTAGTACTTCTTTCAAAAAGCCTTCAAATTTTACCGGAAAAGTGGCATGGTTTAAAAGATACGGATCTTCGTTATCGTCAAAGATATCTTGATTTAATCGTTAATCCGGAAGTTAAAGATACCTTTGTAAAAAGAAGTGCAATAATAAAAGAAATAAGAAAGTTCTTAGATGATAAGGGATATATAGAAGTGGAAACCCCAGTACTCCATACCATTCCTGGGGGTGCTGCTGCTAGACCTTTTGTTACACATCATAATACCCTAGACATGGATATGTATATGAGAATTGCCCTTGAACTCCATCTAAAAAGACTTATTGTTGGTGGGATGGAAAGGGTTTACGAAATAGGTAGGGTATTTAGAAATGAAGGGATGTCTATTAGACACAATCCTGAATTTACCCTTATGGAACTTTATGAGGCATATACAGATTATCACGGTATGATGGATTTAACCGAAAACTTAATTAGAACAGTGGCAAAGAATGTTTTGGGTACGACCAAGGTTACTTATGGAGAATGGGAAATAGAATTAGAAAAACCCTTTAAAAGACTCACTATGTTAGATGCTGTAAAAAAATATGCTAATGTAGATTTTAATGAAATAACTACTTTAGAAGAGGCAAGAAACATTGCAAAGAAACATAATATCGAATTTGAAGAACGCCATAAAAAGGGAGATATACTTAACTTTTTCTTTGAAGAGTATGCTGAGAAAAATTTAATTCAACCTACATTCATTATGGATCATCCTGTAGAAATTTCGCCATTGGCTAAGAGAAAACCTGAAAACCCTAACTATACAGAACGTTTTGAATTATTTATAACAGCTAGGGAATTCGCCAATGCATTTTCTGAGCTTAATGATCCGATTGATCAAAGAAGCAGGTTTGAGTATCAAGAAGAATTAAGGGCGGCAGGGGATGAAGAAGCCAATATGATAGATGAGGATTTTATAACTGCTCTAGAATATGGAATGCCTCCAACGGGAGGACTTGGAATAGGTATAGATAGGCTTATAATGCTTCTTACTAATTCTTATTCTATAAGAGATGTACTTCTATTCCCGACGATGAAACCAAGAGACTAATAAAAAAACCTAGGCATTTTGTAATTGCTTAGGTTTTTTATTGATATTCTTTACCAAGCTAATTTGTAGTTACATATAAAAGAATTTATAAACATATAATAAAATATAAGTGGATTTTGTTGAAGGAATATACTTTGTATGATATAATGTAAAAATTAAAGGTAAAATCTATAACATGGGTTGGAGGAAAAGGCATGAATTCAGGCAGGAAAATAGCAGTAATCACATTGGTAGTTATTATAGGAGTAGGGTCATTATTCCTTTGGAAATACGGTTATTCTAGTTTTTTTGGGAAAAGGGTAGCAGAAGATAAAAATATCTCTAAGCAAGAACAAGCAATCAAAAAAAGTGCAGTATTTTCCTTTGAAAGCTATATGGAGCAACCGCAGATTAATTATGCAACTTTTCTAGAACCCAAAAAACTAAGGGCAATTTATGTAACAGGTTGGAAAGCAGGCGTACCTAAGTATATAGATGAGTTGATTGAAGTAGCAAATGCTACAGAAATAAATGCTATGGTTATAGATGTTAAAAGTGATGATGGATGGATTACCTTTGACGCAGATGTACCTGTTGCAAAGGGGATAGGGGCTACTAGTAAAGTAGGAATTAGGGATATTCATGGACTGATGGATAAGTTAAGGGAAAATAATATATATCCCATAGCCCGGATTGTTGCATTTAAAGATCCATATCTAGCAGAGAAAAGACCGGATTTTGCAATCAAAAATCAAGATGGGAGTATCTTTCGCGCTAAAGGCATTGCATGGGTAAACCCTTATAATAAGGATGTATGGGAATATGTTTTAGATATTTCAAAGGAAGCGGCAAAAGTTGGATTTAAGGAAATACAATTTGACTATATAAGATTTGATACTTCATCAGGCATGAAATCTGTAGATCTAGGACCTCTAGCAGAGGAAAAGACTAAAACAGAGATTATTACAGAGTTTACACAATATGCAATGGAAGAATTAAAGCCCTATGGGGTATTTGTCTCTGCCGATGTCTTTGGAACTATTATCACTAGTAAGATAGATGCGGATATAGTAGGACAGGATTATGTAGAAATGGCTAGGCATCTAGATTATATCTGTCCGATGGTATATCCTTCCCATTATGCGGATGGTTCCCTGGGGATAAAATATCCAGATTTGCAGCCTTATGATATGATTTTAGCTGCTATGAATGCATCAAATGAAAAACTTGCAGTTATACCCGAGGGGGAACATAAGGCCATTGTTCGACCTTGGCTTCAGGATTTTACGGCATCTTGGATTAAGCATTATCAACCCTACGGGCCTAAGCAGCTTAGGGAACAAATACAAGGTACTTATGATGCGGGACTTGATGAATGGATTTTGTGGAGTCCGTCCAATCGTTATTCCATAGGAGGATTATTGCCTGAATAATATTAAAAACCCGAAGCCATTCGGGTTTTTAATATATAAGATATATACAAAAAAATAAAAAATAAAACAATTTTATTGATTATTATGTTATAATAAATAAATGTAAAATACAAACTATTGTAAAGGAGTTTTTTATTAGGG
>JGI24712J26585_10002060_pt1 | contig 16735 bp, 10 predicted proteins | sample BioPla3DNA2_FD_26585 | JGI IMG/M metagenome (IMG submission 26585) | reverse complement strand
GGGTAAGTTATGCCTATTGGTATAACCGGCAATATGATAGAAGTGGACATCTATTTCAGGGCAGATTCAAAAGTGAACCGGTAGAAGACGATACCTATTTTTTAACTGTGTTACGCTAGGTTCAAACAGGAGAACCGTCCCCGTGTTTGCGCCGTGTTTGCGAAGCTCATTAGCTTCCTTCATTTGTGGTTCTAACTTGTTTGGATTTCTAGAAAACATTAGTCTATAAAAATATGTTGAGTTTTCATCAGGGAATAGTGCAGGTCCTGATATTATGAACAAAACGGACAAGGCTGTATTGTATTGGGCATTTGTGCATGCCCGATTGGGAATGTGTGGTCTTATATGGCCTTTGGTACTCATCCATTGTGGCCTGTATGACCTTCAATACAAAATGTGCTCAAGAGTATAAATTATATTTTAAATCCAAACAATATTTATAGATACAAAATATGATTTATAGGGGAGGATATCAATGAGAACAAAAGAAAGTAATGGTAATAGGTTGAATAAACATGATAAACTCATCAGAAAATTGCAGAAAGAGGTAAGGGGGTTAGTGAATCGAGTTGGGGATATTGAAATGATGGGGGCAATGCATATTGACAGCCATATTAAGGATGATCTAGTTACTACGAAATTTCCGGGTTCGGATAAATACCTGTATACTTATGATGAGATAGCAGAAAAACATGGCGTTCCAAAGAGTAGGGTCCAGAAAATAGCCGAAGAAAATGACCTGACGCGCAGGAAATTCAAGACTATCTGTTAAAATTTTTCATCTAGTTTTAGAAAGGCCCCCAGGAATTTGGAAAACTGTCTAGTTAATATCTTTCCTCAGTGGATGGGCAGGCTGAAAACTAAAAATTATACAACCAAGGTCTGATTTCTATATTCAATAGGGATCAGACTTTCTAATTTCTTCTGTAGTCATTTGATGTTGCAAAAGTTAATATATTCATAAATTTTTTGTTCTGGCTCACCGAAGTTTCTAAATTTATGCTGATAAAATGCTTTTGCATAAGCTTGTATTATTTTGTCGTTTTGTGTAGAGTAAAAAATAAAGGAACAATTGGGTAATATGTCGAAACAAAATATATTGACCTAAAAACAACAAATTAAGGCATAATAATTGGACTAAAGGTATGATGATGTTAATTATGATATCTGATAAACATAATACATTTTATGTCGGGGATTTCTAGCTCTAAAAAGGATTGTATTTATCAGGGGCAATCCTGTGATAGTACAACAGTTTCAGGTTTATAATAGCGATCTTGTGACCTGCCACCGTACCAGGACTATTATAGGCCCTATCAATGCCGATATATATGCGCAGGTGGTTACAGTTTTATTGGGAAAGGGGGAATCCAGGAATGCGTATGGCATATGATACTGTTCTTCAGTCTGAAGTTTCCGCGGAACTGGCTGCCCAAAATAGCGGATTTGAACCGTATCGTTATGAATGTATTTGTTGTGGGGAAGAAGTATTTATTGCTGCAGCCCACAGCACAAAAGTAACTGCGCATTTTAGGCACCGTAGTGGAAACAACGATGTTGAATGTGAGAATTATCTTGGTAAATATAGAGAAACAGACACTAATTCTAATTTTAAAAAAGGCAATCGGGAAAAAGCAGAATTTTATTATGATAATATAAGCAAAACCTTTTGTTTAGCTATTAAATTTGACGAAGATGAAATTCAGGATTATGAACAGCAGTCTATTGATTTGCACTTAAGGACAGAAGGTTCAGATATACCTTTTTACACCTTGAAAATTAATGGTTTGAATTTTTCACCGGATGTTCCTACCCTGATACCCTTGACCGATTTCTCAACCAGCTACTATTTATCTAATACATTGGATAGGGAAGAAAGAAAATATAATTTTATGAATTGTGATAATGCACCAATTTTTTTAAAGATATTAGGCAATGACTATGATTTTAAGGCGAAATTAGTTCGTAGCAACATAATATTTACGAACACTAAGTATTTTGTGGCATTTCAGGGTCAATATTCATTACCCCAAGGGGTTAAATCTTCTAAAGGAGTGGAAATTGAACAGGTTTTTCATTTTGAAACAATGAACCGTAAATTTTCGGGATTTATTTTTTCAATAAAACAACATGGAATACCCTTCATAGATGATTTGTTAAAATCCTGGGGCTATAGGTTAGAAGCCTCTGAAACATTAACACTGCTTTGGCCACCAACATACTTAATTGATGATATAAATGTTGTTGCATCGGATCACGTCTTTATCTTTTCGAGTTTTGAATTACAGGCCCGTGGAAATATCAATGTGTGTTCGAAAGAAATCACAAAACTTTCATATGGTATTTCAAAGGTAAGGCTTAAATCCAAAACAAAAATATCTAAAAAAAATGCTGAGATTGTTATTGATAAAGCCATACCGTCTATTGATGATTACGATGCGATAACATCTTCTAAGAACTTCACGGAAAATTTCAATGTGCCCAGCGATGGCGCATACTATCTTTTCAATAATTCAGGGGTATCTCCTTTGGTTAATGGACAAAATGTATTTTTAACACCCAACAGTTTTATTATTCAATATAAATCTAATTATCCCGTAGGCTATATTTTTCCTTGTCCTCAAAAGGGACAAACTGAAAAGGAGTTGCTTGAGGATATTCTTAAACATTACAAGCGAAATGAGGATTTTGATTCAAATAAATTTCACAGGTTTATACCCAGTGAAGCCATTTCTAAATACATTGAAAGGTGCAAGACTGCCGGGACAATCAATTCAGTTGTTATGCAATTTATTGAGGAGGGGATTTTATGAATTACCTTTCCACGTTAAATGAAGATGAGATAGGTTATATTTGTTCAGTTATACCACATCAGCATACAATTGATTATTTTAAACAAAATCCCGAAGAGTTTGCTAAAATTCGTCCAGGTTTTCGGGCAATTTCCATTTCCAAAACAGACTCGGGTAAGTTACTGTTTAATTATCGTGATCGGGATTTTATTTCATCTTTTATTGAGAGGCATATAAGTAATTGGCTCACGGAAATTAAAGAACATTTACAAGAATGCATAGATGATGGGGATGATAAGAATTTAGCCCTGATACGCACTCTTCCTTTCTGTTATTTTGCCAACAATATATGCTTATATTTTAAGCTTGTCAATGAGGAATATTCGGGAGAGTACATTGCATTAATGGATGCGGCTATTGAGGTTTTTAGGGATGCTACTGAAAAGCAAGAAAAATTAAAAAACGAAACAAAAAATATTGGATCTGAATATGAGAAAGTACAAGCGAAACTAGACAGAAAGGCTACTACCCTGAGCAAGAACAAGGAAGAACTTTCGAATAAATCGCTGGAAATTGATTCGCTCGAAAATAAAATTTCTTCCCTTGAAAAACTTTTAGCCTTATCAAAAAAAGATAAAGAACAAATCAAGCAACTCAAAAAAGAAAATGAAAAGTTACTCAGTGAAACTAACGAACTTTCGATTGAAATAACTGAAGTTAGGAACAACAATTTACTTCTTGAGGAACAAATAAGGGACACGCTCAAGAAACAGAAAAAATATATTGTTGAAGCACAATATCCTGCACCGGATCCTAAATGTCCCTGCGACATGGATGAATTCAAGGAATATTTAGAATACAACCTTACTGATATCGGAATGCCCAATGATGTTGAATATTTTCCATTACTCATTTCTCATTTAAGTAAGATTCTTTTTGGGGGTATTCCCATTATTGTTAACCATATGGTAGGAAAAAATCTTATTAAATGTGTAGCAAATACATTGATAGGAAAACCAACCGTAAAAACAATGGTATATAGTAAAAAAATAACGGTTGAAGAGATAAACAGGTTTCTATCATCGTCAGGACGTATTATTTGTCTAGAAAATTTTATTGGTAATTACAATGAAACTGAATTTATCCCATTAATGGACAGGCATAGCGATAAAATTGTTTTCCTGACAACCGTTTATGATAGGACACTATATTATTTATCGAAGGAGTTTTTGCGGTACTGTCACTACCTTAATGCCAACCGTATAGGAGTGTTATCTACCAATATTATGTTATCTGAAGATCCTTCGACGATTATGGAACATAGTTATGTTCCTGAGTCCACACCGGGAAAGAACCGGTTTCAAGATATTTACAGAAACATACTTTATGAGCTAAGTTTTCCCGGGAGTTTGATTGAATATAAGTGTGAATTTGTATCCTCCGAACAGGACCTATGTCAATCATTAACATTTGATATATTACCTTTTTGCACAGATGTGTTAGGAATTAAACCATACAATATGTCGGAGCGATTACTCAGGTATGCAGGAATAGGGGGAAGGTGTCCCCAGAGCAATCTACTTGTGAGGTGGTTTTCCTAATGGATGAGTTTTTAACTACCATGTCAAATGATATGGGGATTGATCGTTATGAAGGGGAATCTGATGATTCATTTATTTATCGGCTCTGTTATTCGTCATTAGGACAATGGTGTCTGCATATAGCGCAAAATTCTTCCGCTGAGGTAGTGGGAACTACAAAACATAATCAGACCATTGTTATGAATGAGTTGTTGCAACGCTATATTGAATTGTTTCCTGGAATTGTTGATAAATTTATTAATGTTGGCAATTCCCAGGCCAGTTTTCCGGTTCATATTCGAAGGGTGTATGAGGAGACAGGATATCTTTTAACAGATGAAAATAATAGGAATCGGGTAGCCAATTTTGGGAGGACCATATGTGTAGGCAATACTTATCTGTTCGTGGGCATTCCTCATGAAACATTTACTGTTAACGGGTTGGGTGTGTTTGCATCACCAACAAAATTTTTATCTTCGGCACGTGAGTTTTTAATTAGAGATGGATTGACATGTGAAGAATATTTCCAGGAAAGGTATGATACTACAGATTTTTATGAAAGGGATATTGCCATTGATGAGTTGCAATTTTTTAACCCAATGTCGACCGATGTTCCTTCACGCTCGTGGTCTACAAAAATGATTAGAAATTGTTCAGTTGCTCGGGAAGGTGTGTTAGGCCCGTTCTACAGGGTGTTGAAGGAACCTAATAATTCGTTTTTATTTGCAGATGAGATAGTTGAGCCACAAAGTGATAGCTTGACCTCCTATGAATACAGGCGATTGTATTTTGCTATAAAAGCGCATTATAATAATCCGTTAAAAGCATGGGTTGAAAGGCAGGACCGAAGGTATTCGAGGCTTAAAATTGGTGGCCATTTGCCCAATCGGGAGTACTATTATTTGTTGCTTTTGTCTTGGCCATTAAATAATGCCTTTGATAGGGCAAACTTCCTGATAAAAAATGATTTTATTCCAGGGGTAGCAGATGTTCTTGGGAACATAGGGATTATAATTAAGGGGGGTAGTACTTATGTCTAATTCATATAGTATACAGCAGTATTACCAGATAATACGTGACAGATTAAAAAATTATATAAAATCAGATTATTTGGCTAACAGTGAAACTCTACTTCTTTATATTGAGGATATTTTGGGTGAGCACTGTCCTGAATATACTAATATTGCGCGTGAATTTTATATTGAGACTTCAGCGTCGTATAAAAAGATTGAAGGGGGAATCGGAAATTCTGTATCCATTGATGAAGGTATAAAAGAATCACTATTGAAACTTATTAGGAAGGATCTTGGGGTATTTTCTGATCCCTTTGAACATCAGGTTAAAGCATTAGAATATTATTTGTCAGGGAAGGACTTGTTCATTTCTACGGGTACGGGTTCCGGTAAGACAGAATGTTTTCTTTGGCCTATAATAGCCAGGTGTTTTGACGAGGCCAAAAATCGTCCTAACGATTTTAAGATGGAGGCTGTACGTACCCTTATTATTTATCCCATGAATGCCCTCGTGTCCGATCAACTCGCCAGGTTTAGAAAAACCATCGGCGCTGATGAATTTCGTGATGTTTTTACCAGGGATACCCATGCTATCCGCATACCTCATTTTGGTATGTACACGGGTAGAACACCGTACTCTGGTGATGCAAAACCGGCGAGTAGTCGTGAGCTAGCAAATACATTCCGTGAAAATTATTTAGTAGATGAAACTGCTGATGTGGATACACAACAACAGCAAACCAACAATATAGAGGGACTTAAGAGCATCGACAAATATCCTGCAAGATTTGGTGAAAATGGGATGAAAACATTTATTGAAAATCTAGAAAACAACATTCACAGTCCAACACCCTTTGATGCTGAATTAATAACACGTTTTGAAATGCAAAATTGTCCACCGGATATTTTAATTACAAATTATTCTATGTTGGAATATATGCTTATGCGGCAACGCGAAGCGAACATATGGGCCAAAACCAAACAATGGCTTGATATATCAACCGACAATAGACTTCTTATAGTTCTAGATGAGGCACATATGTACCGTGGGTCTGCAGGCGGGGAAATTGCATTATTATTACAGAGGCTTTTTTCTCGTTTAGGTGTTGCAACCGAAAGGGTGCAATTCATTCTTACAACCGCAAGTATGCCCCAAAAAGAACAGGAGGCCATTAGCAATTTTTACTCTGGACTTACAGGCAAGGAGGATTCCTGTTGTAAGTTTCTATTTGGTACAAAAGAAACTGTTTCGGGGGAACCGAAGGTAAAGACGGATACTAAGGTCCTATCTTTGGTTGGTTCTGAACAGGTGCAAGGGGAGGAAATAATAGCTAGGATAAAAGATTTCGCTAAAACGGTTTTTCATTATGACTTGCCAGATAACATCAGTCAAGGCCAATCACAGGAATGGCTCTATGATAATTTACCAAAATATCAAGCATTTGCTACGTTAAACAAACTATGCCGTGATGGGGCTAAATCGTATAATGAGATTAAAAGGGAATTGTTTGGGGATAGTGAATATGCTGAAAGGGCCCTTAACACTCTGTTGGTCTTGGTTTCTCTCGCCGCAAAAGATGGGAATGTTCTTTTCCCGGTAAGGCTTCATATGTTCCTGCGTGGTTTACAGGGTTTATATGCTTGTTCTAATCCTAAATGCACTCACGCAAAATACTCAGAGGATGAGGGCCTTCCGTTAGGTAAGGTCATCTCGGTGCCTAGGTCTAATTGTGAATGTGGTGGGCGAATCTATGAGCTCGTGAATCATATTAGATGTGGGGCCTTATATTTCAGAGCCTTTATTCAGAAAAATGACGGGCAGCCGTATTGGTACATATTTCCCACGCGTGGGTTGAGTGGAGATGCAAGTTCACTTCACGAAATGTTGCTTTATATAGTACCGAAAAGGTATCAAAAAAGGAGAAAAGATAAAATTGGCGCATTAGATCCATTTACAGGGAAACTGTATATATCGCCCCAGGACAATGATGATTTTTTGACCGTAATTTATAATGACGAATTTGATGATAAAACACAATCGTATACCTTTGGGGTTTGTCCAAAGTGTAAAAAACCCATGCCACTAAAAAAACCTGTTAACTTTTCCACTAAGGGCAACATTCCGTTTTATAACTTGACAAAGGCGCAATTCGAATTGCAACCTATAAAATCATCTAAACTAATAAATCAGGGCAGGAAGGTATTATTGTTTTCTGATTCTCGCCAGAATGCAGCCAAACTTGCGTTAGATTTATCAAAGTCAGCGGATGCGGATGCTTTTCGCCAGGTGATTATGCTTGCATCACGTCTTTTGTGGGATGATGAAGGGGAACATCCACTATCAGATTTATATCCCGCGTTCCTGGATGTTTGTATTCAAAACAAGCTTTCATTTTTTAGTGGTAACAGTAGGAGAAAATTTGAAGATGACAAAAGATTGTTTGAAAAGAAAAAAAGCAGAGCCGAAAGGCGCGGGAGGGTTATTGAATATGCAGCATTGGCACGTGAATACCAGGCGTTGCCGGATGACTATTATGAGCAATTACTGACCTTTTTTACAGAAAGCCCGCGTTCATTTAAGGACATCGGCATCGGCTTTTTAGCTCCTGTTTCTTCTTTACTTGATGACTGTATATATGATTTAGAAGATGAAGGATTGAATATTGATAGGGAGACACTATATCAGCTACTTGTGTTATTATTCTGGGATGTAATGGATGATAGTGCTGCTATAGGGGAAACAATTCCCGATAGTATCAGAAAAAAATTGCCCGGGCGAAGCAAAGCATCAGAATTTGGGCTGAATATGGATTTTTCGGTTGCTTTAGACAAGGGGGGATTTATTCAACGAATTAAAGAATTTCTAGAAATTGATGATACTTCAATAAAAAAAGTATTAGATAGGGTGCGTGACTTATTTTTTGCACTCTCTTCGAATGGTAGATACTACATAAAATTGGCTGCAGTAAAAATTGAAATTACTGATGAAGACTCTATTTGGTATCGTTGTATCAGTTGTGGCAGGATTTCCCCGTATAAAATCGGTGATTATTGCGGTGTTTGTTTTGGCTCGAAAAATGTAGTACCAATTAGCTCTGCAGACCTGTCTCGTTTTGACTTTTGGCGTATTCCGGTCCTTAACGCTTTGAACAGATCTGAATCTATTCATACAATTAACACTGAAGAACATACTGCACAGTTATCGCACAAGGAAGCCAAAAGTGATACTTGGAGTCGCACAGAAAAATATGAAATGCGTTTTCAGGATATTAATGCCGGTGAAAATGGGGAGGAAGCAATAGATGTCTTGAGTTGTACGACAACTATGGAAGTTGGTATTGATATTGGTTCGTTGACAGCTATTGGTTTACGTAATATACCTCCCATGAGGGAAAATTACCAGCAACGTGCCGGGCGGGCAGGACGTAAAAACACTGGCATCTCCACTATTGTAACATATGCCTCCGGCGGGACTCATGATAGTTATTATTTTTTGCATCCTGAGGAAATGATTTCGGGCACACCCCGAAAACCATGGATTGATTGTAACAATCCTAAAATCAGACAGCGCCATATGAATATGTTAGCAATAAATAGTTTTATGTTTTCTGATGAAATGAAAACGCAGTTTGACAGTATAGTTGATATAGGTATAGTTTCATTTTGCGAGAAGTTTGGTAAGAATTTTATTGAGCATACAAAATCAATGGAAATGACAACTGATGAAACCATTAGGCAGTTTCGTAGAATAAGCCAAAACGTTTTGACAGAAGGCAAGTGTAACGAATATATAGATGACGATAAGGAAACCTCAGCGTTTGATGTTTTTTATAGTGAGGGCTTTATACCATCATATTCATTTCCAAAGAATGTTATTAAATTTTATGTTGAAAAAGAATCTGAGAGGGGCAGGAATGCTCCACGAGACATTCAATATGCGCCCGAACGGGATATCGCTATAGCCCTTAGCGAATATGCGCCTGGTAGACTTATCACAATTGATAAAAAAAGATACAAAAGCGGTGGTATCTATGCTAACCCCCGTCCAAGGGGATTTATGGAAAATCAGGCCGAATATTATTTTGCAAGTAAGGATTATTATAATGATATATATATATGCTCCGAATGCAATTGGTTTGGTAACCAGCCAGATGGGTCCACAGCAATGCAATGCCCCTATTGCGGTGCTTTAATAGAACATAGAAAGATGTTACGCCCATGGGGATTTTCACCTGTTCGGGGTGATGAGATAAGGTATGGGGATGAAGATGAACAATATACCTACACAGAGTCACCTTATTATTCCTATGTTCCACAAGATATACAAATGTTTAACTTTGAAAACAGTAATATCCGTTATTCAAATTTATCTGATAGAAAGGTGTTAACTGTCAACATGGGTAAAAACAAAAATGGTTTCAATATATGTAAAAAATGTGGTGGTGCTGAGGTTGCGGATACGGGTAATAATGGAAATTTCACATTTTCCCAACCATACCATGATAATCGTCCTGTATGCAGGCATAGTGGGATTGTAGCTACAAACATTTTTTTGGGTTATGAATTTTTGACAGATATGTTCATGCTGGATATCTTTTACGATTCAACAAGACTCGTAAGCAATGGTAACGCTGAAGAAAGAAGTATTCTACGAGCGGCTGTAACAACATTGCATGAAGCAATCAAAAAAGCTGTTTCACTTGTGCTTGATATAGATTATACTGAAATAAGCGGGGGCTGGCGTCCGCGTATTAAAAATGATGGTAATTCACATATAGAAATGTTCTTTTATGATAATCTTGCAAGTGGTGCTGGCTATTCTTCGTTGATTGGATCAATACTCAATGAGGTACTTGAAAAGGCAAGGCTAATCCTTTCGGAATGCGAATGTTCAAGAGCCTGTAAAAATTGTCTTGATAATTTTTATAATCAAAGGAATCATCAATTTTTTGATAGGTATTTGGGATTGCAACTTCTTGATTATGCTCAGTTTAATAAACTGCCTGAAAAATATGACATATATGAACAGGAGGCCCTGCTATTGCCTTTATATAAGCTCATTGCTGAAGGTAATGGTATCTCACAATCTACATCTACAATTAAATTTGAAGTTATTCCAGCTATTTTAAAGAAACCAGAAACAAAAAAACCAAAGGTCTATTTGAATCCTTATGATCTGTCCGATTGGTTGCCTAATGCATACATAACATATAAAAACCTTACGAATATGGAGGTAAAAAATGGCTAAATTACTTTCGCCACTTCGTTATCCAGGGGGCAAGTCAAAAATTTATAAAAGAGTCAAAACTCTTATTGAATTTAACATGTTTGGGGATAGAACCTATGTAGAGCCTTTTGCGGGCGGATTCGGTTTGGGGGTTGCATTGTTGTTCGATAACATTATGGAAAGAGCGGTACTAAATGATCTTGATACCCACATCTACAATTTCTGGTATTCGGTACTGAATCATACAGACGAATTGTTAGGAATGATTGACATTACCCCCATAACCATTGAGGAAAGGGAAAGACAACTGGACATATACAGGGATGATTCTGCCAGTATATTAGATGACGGGTTTGCGACGTTATTTTTAAATCGTGTAAACTTTTCGGGTATCATAAAAGGTGGTCCTATTGGTGGATTTTCCCAAGAAGGTGCGTATAAAATAGATTGCCGTTTTAATAAGGAACAAATAAAGGAGAGAATTGAAAATATCGCGTTATTAAGGGACCGTATAGACCTTCATAATCTCGATGCAAGCGATTTAATAATAAATCAACTGGGTGACATCAGAGATACTGCATTTTTCAATATTGATCCACCCTATGTTATGAAGGGGGATCAGTTATATACGAATTACTTTGAGGAATCAGACCATCGGAACCTTGCACAAGTAATAAATGCACATTTGAGAGATATTCCCTGGATTGTTACCTATGATGACTGTGAATTGATATGGGATATATATGGGCAATATCATATAACCGAATATAGTATCCAACATAATGCAGGAGGTACTGTACATGGAAAGGAAGTAGTTATTACAAATATTCCCGAGGATTCGTTTATTTGGTAAACAGTAATTTAAATTTTAAAATGGTGATGGCATGTTTAAAATCATGTTTAAAAAATTTTTTAAATAATCAACAGGACAAGAAACCTACTTAGATTAAAGACAGTGGTATAATGGCTATATTCCAACGGGGTAGATATGACAATTTGAAAGGAGTGGTGGTATGCTTGATAGATTGCTTACTGATGACAAACTATTTTCATTATTAAAAAATGCCGAAATGGTCGGCTACTCAATCAATTTAAATTATTCATCTATGACAATATTGACAAATGATTATTATAAAAGAGAATGCAATGGAATACCGCACAATAGTTTCCTAATAGCCACTGCTATAGACCCCAAAAATCTTGCCCAAACGCAGGAAGCAGATGAGGAAATAATTTTATTAAGGGTAACATCAGAATATGAGATCCCCAATAGTGATGTTTGGCTGGAAGCTAAAATAGATAAATTTAAAAATGTTCAATCTGATACGCTTCTGAGGTACGACGAATATTCACAGAATGAATTGCAGTATTCCGGATTGGAATGCCGAGTACTGGGGACCTTTTTCAAGAATGATAAAGGGGACCTAGTGTTTGGATCGGATATAGAGAATTTTTATGGTACCCAGATATTAAAAATCTATAAGCCTTCCCCAAAAAACCTTGAAACAATTATAAATTACAAGTCGGACCATGGAATTAGTGGTGATTTGGCGGAAGGTGGAAAGGAAATTGGAGAGATAAGGTTTACCTCTAGTAATAGAATGCAAAACAGAGCAGAAAGAGCGAATGTATATATTGACCCAATGGATTTTGTGGCAAGACGCACAGCTATGTTTGGGATGACTAGGACTGGGAAATCTAACACTGTCAAAACCTTAATTAAAGCAATTTCAGAAACTGCTGATGCTAGAAATATGCAAATCGGTCAAATTATATATGATATTAATGGTGAATATGCAAATGTAAATATTGATGATAAGGGATCCATTGCTGAAGATATAAAAGATGCACAAGTGTTTACCCTGAACACGAAAATTAAGGACAAAGAAAATGTGGAAATCTTGCAGTTTGATTTTTTTGAAAATCTTGGACTAGCCCATGAGATTATCACTGGTTTATTACAAACTAGCGGTTTTCAGAAATCTACAGACATAGAGGCTTTTTCAAACATGGATATTAGTATTTATCTACCAGAAAATGTTGATCTGGGTGATAGATCTATGAATACCAGGGCAGAGTGGGTAAGGGCTTCCTATAAATATATATTATACAAATCAATTGGAGATAGAAATCCCGGGAACATAAAAAATCCTTTTAGTAAATCTATTTTAAAACAAATATCAGAGGAAATATTGTCATTAGCTAATGCGGATATTTCATATGATCAGTTAGGTGATATTTTGGACGGGATTCATGCTGAAAGGGGGAATTTAAAAACTAGTACTGGTAATAAGGTTTATAAAGATGATTTAGCAACATTGGTAAATATTGCAGTTAAAAAGAATTCTAATGGGGGCCAATTTTTGGGCTATGGGCATATTCAGAAATTAGGTGCCGGTGATTATCATTCTAAAGGAAGAAAAAATTATATTGATAAAATTTCTGGCTTGGTTAAAGGTGGAGAAACGATAATTTTAGATTTGGCTATAGGCAGCGAGGAAATGAGAAATTTAATAAGCGATAAAATTGCAAGAAGGATATTTAACAACAATATGGCAATGTACACAGAAGGGAAGGAACCTGACCATGTAATATTTTATATTGAGGAGGCTCATAATCTGATTGGAAAAGATATGGATCTAAAGGACACATGGCCACGAATTGCAAAAGAGGGTGCAAAATATAGAATAGGACTGGCATATTCCACGCAAGAACCTTCATCAATTAACAAGAATATATTATCGAATACTGAGAATTGGTTTGTTACACATCTTAATAATGAAGATGAACTACGAACATTATCAAAATTTTATGATTTCGCAGATTTTAAAAACTCATTGCTTAGGTCAAAGGATATAGGATTTGCAAGGGTTAAAACCCTTTCACATAATTTTGTGCTTCCTGTACAAATAAAATTGTATGAAAGTGGTGAATAGAAATGCCTTATTACAATGAAAGGGCAAATAAATTTTCTCATGAAAAAATAATTAACAACCAACTTTTCAAAAACAAATTAAAAGACTATAAAATAACATTTGATATCGGTGAAAATGATAATGGTTATGAATCTATAAAGACAAAATTTGTTAACAAGGATGACAACAATGAAAGCAAGGCCATAGATTATATATTTACGGTAGATAGTTCCTTCATGGAAATTCCAGTAAATGAAGAGATTCCAACAGCAAAAATTGGAATAATAAATTTTGGGTCATCAATTATTAATTTAAAAATGAAATCGAATGTTTACGAGGAAGGATTTATTAATCCCCAAAAATTCAATGACATATATAATTCATCAATGTTTACCTTTATGTGCCCTACTTTTAATGTCACACTAAAGGATGACAAAAATTTAAGTACTTTAGACTGTATTAGAAAGGAAATATATGATTTCTATTATATGAACAAACCCTTTAGTGATATTAGACTTATAAATACCCTGTTTAATATTATGAAAAGCAATATGGAATCCTTCGAACTAAAATGTACAAATGAAACCTGTATAACACAGGGCATGGGAACATCCACTTGTTCCCCAAGAAACAATTTTAAACTGGGTGATGTTGGTATAGAACCATTTTATTGTCCTTATTGTGGGGAAATTATGTATATTACTGATTATTTAAGGCTCCATGAGGCAGTAGATATTGAATTTGGGAACAACACAATACTAACACGATTTGCACAAGTAACTGAGCACATCATAAATATAAATGCCATTGATTCATTGTTAAAACATCGTTCATATGATTTGTTATCCAGAACAGCATTTATCATTGATGGGCCATTAGCCATATATGGTGAACCTGCCAAACTCAATAGATCAATATTAAAATATTTACATTCTGTATCTAAAATTATAGATGATGGAATTGTTTATTTTGGTATATTAAAGACGGGGAAGTTAAAGGACCATTTCAATTTGTTACTAAAAAAACTTAAAACAGACGAGAACGAAATACCTAAAAATACCTTTATGTTGGTCGATGACAACTATCGATTTAAATATGTTCAGAAGGCTCCTAGGGAAAATAAGTATTTTGGCCAAGAAGTGTTGTTTGGTCAAGATTATTTGTTTTATTCAAAAGACCAGAAAAGGTTTGTAATTTCTATACTATATCCAGTTGAATCTAGGGATAAAAATTTTGGAGAGAATGTATTTAATCATAAAAATTATAGGAATCTACAAACCATACTAAATTTGATAAACAATATAAGCATAGATCTTTATGAGGATGCAGTTCTACCGGTTGCCTTGGCACATAAATATGCCGCAATAAGTTTAAATCCTGGTACAAACATATTAGAAATATTTATAAGGGAAAATCTTAACTAACTGTTTATAATATTTTTGTGTCATTGTGTTAAGAAAAATTTCAAGGATAATTTTTTTACTCAGATTATCTTATTGGGAGCGTTAGGTATAGTTAATGTTCATATAAATAGTGTAGGGAAGTGTTTTTGAGGTTATTTGCCTTATATACAAAATTATACTTTTTCATGGAATGTTTGACATAATTTAATTTTAAATATTTCATAAATTTCATTGTTTTATATAATATAGGGAACAAGAAAAACCAACCCATTTTCTATTTGTTAAAATCAATCATACTGGACTTAAGCAGTGGAATCAAAACCGTAATTTTAAAACATGTACAATGGTTATAAATGAATAACAGAGGGCGGATATAACAGCAAATACAGCGGCAGATATGACAGCGATAAATCACCAAACAATAAAGGATGATATAAAGTGTCGAATTCAGATAATTTCTTAGAATACATAGGGCCCCCGGACAGTTTACACGGTTACCAACGTTCATACAAAATGCTTTTATTAATACACATGTTGGGACTGGTGGATAGTGAGGGCAAAGTGCAACAGGATGTGCTTTATAAAAGCATCCAACAATTTTACATGGATAGAAATAATAAGGGTCTAAAGGCGGAAGCGGATAATAGCGATATACAAAGGGGAATTGATAATCTGACAATAGACACTGTAGGAAGGATCATGGATACAAATCCATTCAGGGTTATAAAAGACAAAGGTTTCATCAACAAAAAAACAATCGACGACCTCGACTATATTTATTTTGAACCGGCATTATGGCAGGAATTTAAACCTGAAGATATAGATAATCTCAAGGATATTTTAAATAAAAAGCTGAAACTGTATTATAAAACCTATCTCGGGGATGAAAATATGGACAATTTTGAATTTGTAAGAGAAACAAACGAGACAAAAACAGACAGTGAAAAGATTGTTGAACATATAACAAAATACATACTCTCCCAAGGATTTCAATATGACGAAAACGAAATAACAAACTTTTATCTATCCCTGAAATCAAAACCCTTCGTGCTGCTCGCAGGTATCTCAGGAACAGGGAAGAGCAAATTAGTTCAGTTATTTGCCGAAGCGGTAGGGGCTACATCGGAAAATGAAAGGTACAACATTATACCTGTCAGGCCTGATTGGTCGGATCCGTCGGATTTGTTAGGTTATAGGGATATAGAGGGAAATTTCCAGCCCGGTCCGTTGACTACTATTATAAAGAAAGCAACGGATAATCCCGAATTACCATATTTCGTTTGTCTGGACGAGATGAATCTGGCAAGGGTGGAATATTACTTCAGTGATATTCTATCAATTATCGAAACAAGAAAATTGGTTGGGGAAGGATCGGATAGCGTTGTAACAACGGACAAGCTGTTTAAGAGCGAAGCCTTTGGCAACGATAATGAATCGCGAGAAGAGTACGGACATCTACGTTTACCGGACAATCTATACATAATCGGTACTGTTAACATGGATGAAACAACGTTTCCGTTCAGTAAAAAGGTTTTGGACAGGGCAAATACTATTGAATTTAATAAAATAAAATTAGCTGTAAATTTTGATGATTTCGGTGGTAATCTCGGGGAAACTGGACCTGTAAAAATATCCAACACGGAGATCCGTTCAAAATATATAAAGTTGCTGGATTGCATTGAGGAACAGGAACATATTGAAAAAGTAATTTACATATTGGAGAATATAAATACCTCTTTGGAAAGGGTTGGGCTGCAATTCGGCTACAGAATCAGGGACGAAATAATTTTTTATTCTTTATACGC
>JGI24712J26585_10002059_pt1 | contig 16735 bp, 3 predicted proteins | sample BioPla3DNA2_FD_26585 | JGI IMG/M metagenome (IMG submission 26585) | reverse complement strand
TGACCACAGCCAAACTGGACTATCAAGCACAACAATATTGTAAGTGACTATATATACTTAGTCTTATATTAAAAGATATTGAAAAATGGGGAAACTCAAAAATAGATTATATCGTTTTATAGCAAACTTACTTGTCAATTGTTGTCACTTAATATTTATGGTGGTATAATAAATCTGGGTAATTGCTAAAAAATTACTTGTTAATTATTCCTGTAAAATTTGTCTATCCAGTTTAAAGGAGGGCAGTAATTGCTTTCGGAATGGCATTAATAAAAGTATTGGGGGTGTAATACTTGCCTTATACATTTAACGGTATTGGTAGCTGGTATTATGGTAAAAAAAATGAACATACACATCAGGGGACATGTGAATTTTGTGGTAACAGTGCTAAATTGAGCTCCTACGACACCACAAAATTTTTTGTATTTCTATTTATACCTATTATTCCTTTAGGTGAAAAAAGAGTTATCGACCAGTGCTCTTGTTGTAAGAAGCACCGAGTCGTAGGTCTTAAAGAATGGGAAAAACATCTGAAAGAAACGGTTGATTCTCAACACGCAAATTGGCTTCAAAACCCAAATGACTATGAAGCTGCAACAGAACTGCTTCATTCAGTAGCCTATTTCAGGGATATCGACAAACTCAATTCAATATCACGAGATATTCGAATGCATTGTTCTAATAATGCAGAAATAATGAACGAATTAGGCTTAGTACACTCTTTTTTATACCAGTTTGAGGAAGCGGAGTCAGCTTTTAATTCCTCCCTTTTCATAAATCGAGACAGGAATGTCGAAGAAAACTTAGCAGAGGCTCTTATGAAAAACCAGAAACCTGACAAAGCCAAACCTTATCTTCGTCATATAATTGAAGAAAGAATTGTGGATAAGCTCTATTATATTTTATTGCTTATTGAATCCTACCAATATATTGGAAATCATAGATCTGCCATGCAAGTAATAGAAGAATGCGAAAGTGCATTTCCTGAGTATAAAAATCATAAAACTCTTAGTAAATATCGAAAGATATCCCAACGTAATTATGATACTTCCCGCACAGTAAAGGGTTCTTTGATGTCCTCAGCATTAAATAGTAAAGATCCGGTAAAGTTCGCTTTTGTCCTTCCAAAAATCATTTTTCCCGCTCTTCTAGTACTAGGATTCTTGATTTACACACTGAGTGCTTTCCTTCTTGGTTTGTCAAGAGAAGTGTACTTAGTAAATGGATTGGATCAACCTTATTCCATTGAAATAAATGGAGATAAAATAGATCTTCAGCCCATGAGCAGAAAAAAAGTTAAGCTTGCTGAAGGTACTACAAAAGTGAATATTTTAGATTTGGATGCTGAAGAAAAAAACCTCGATATCAATATTGATACTCCCTTTTGGACACGTCCTATGAATAAGCGTCTTCTTATTATTAACCCAGATAGAGTGGCTGTATTTCTTTGGCAAGAAGCACAATATGCAGTTAATGAAAAAGATAATGCAGATTATGTATCCCCTTACTGTTACTATGCCGGAAGACATTTTTACAACTTAGAAAGTGTTGATTATCTTTTTGAAGAGTTACCTGAAACTATTAAGATAGAAGGAGGTACCAAAAGAATCAAATCCCAGCTTATTCAAGTGGATAAGAATCAATTAAGCACATATTACATTGATATTTTAGGCGAACTTGATTCAAAGGATATTTTAACCTATACAAAAGCAAAGCTAAACTATGATCCTGATAACGAAACAAACCTATATATTTATTTAAGTTATTGCGATAAGGATAGTGCTATTGATTTCTTAAAAGCAAGATTAGATGATAGACCCGTTCTAGTCAATTGGCACAGGATTTATCAGAATTATATGGATTTCAACGAACCATCCCATGACTTGGTAGCAGAATATTCTACCTATATAGAAAACGAAAAAGACAATAAGTCATTGTATTATCTGCTAAGCAGAATCTTAACAGATCAAAAGGAAGTAGAAAAATTGTTAATGAAATCAATCGAGGGTATTGATCCATGTCCTTATGGCTACTATGGATTGGCTTATAAAAATCTATCCGACGGCAACTTTGAACAGGCATCAATTTATATACAAAAGGCTATAGAAGCTCTACCAGAACAGAACTCCTTCGATTCGTTGCTCAAAGACACAATGCTTGCACAAGGAATGTATGACTCGCTAATTAAGGATGTTAAGACGCAGCAATCAAAATATCCCTATGATGGAGATTTAGTAGCAGAAGAAATACGACTATATATGGCAAAAAACGATTCCTATAGTGCAGAAAATTCAATTTCCAATTATATGTCTACATTTGAAGCAAGTGAAAATGAATTAAAACAATTATGGAACACTTATTTAAAGGGTATAATTGCATATTACTCTAATGATGTTGCTACATACGCTGCCTCTCTTCAAGAGCTTGAAGACCCTCAATCTTCCTTCGAAAATGCTCTTATTAATGGAGAATTTGACAAAGCCGCTCAAATTGCAACAGATAATGGCTTTGACGGCTCGTACTTTCTCTTGCTTTATTTAGCACAGGATAATCCAGATTCCGCCACTAAATATCTCAATCAAGCAATAGAAATATTTAGAACAGGCGATAGAGATGAACGATTAATAGCAGATTATTTGTCAGGAACTAAAAGCTTTGTGTTAGATGAAGTTAAATCAATAGTTCTTCACCCAGAAATAAAACGCATTGTGATGGCAGCACTAGGTAAATTACACCCAAATTACAAAGAAGAACTCAACATACTTGCAAAAAAACTAAATTATAACAAAGCTTTTCCTTACCACCTAATCAACGAGGTTGTTGATGGCAATTAATAATATAAAAAGCCAATAATATATTAAAGAGATGCTCAAAATATGAGCATCTCTTTAGTTTTCCTTAAAGCTTAGTATTTGTTATTGATTTGTCTGTATTAGAATGTGCAACTTTAACAGCTATATACTGCCCTATTCATCTTTATCAATTTTGTGTAGCTATTAAAATATCTTTATAAGCCCAGTGATTATCATCTACATCAATGAATCTATTTTTGCTACCTTCCAAAGCTTCCAAACCTAATACTCTGTTTATCAGAGCTGTACATTCAGAACGTTTAATATTATTATTCGGTTTGAAGGTTTTATCCAAATATCCTTTAATATAACCCTTTGAACTAAGCAGCTTTATGTAACCTTCTGCCCAATGCCCGTTAATGTCTGTTAAATCATTAGAAACCGACTCGAATTCATTAAGCTTAAGATATTTGCAGAGCACTACGGACAACTCTGCTCTAGTAATATAATCGCTAGGTCTGAAAGTATCGTCTTCATAGCCTATAAAATAACCTTTATCGGTTACATATGCAATTGCCCAAGCGGTCCAGTGTTCCATTGAAACGTCTTTAAAAGTAGTATACTCTTTATCGACTTTTGCAATCCCATCCAAGTTAGCAAGTATAGCGGCCATCTCAGCACGGGTTATGTTATTTTCAGGCTTGAACATATTGCCTTCATATCCTTGCATATAGCCTTTATGTTTACCATCACTTCCTGGGATACTAGGCTTCGGTTTCTCTGTAACTTCTGCTGAAGGCGTAGGTGTAGTAGTTGGTATTGGCGTTGTTGTTGGTGTCGTCGTCGAACCGGTTGTTCCTCCAGTGCCTGATGAACCTGAACCAGACGAACCCGAACCTGATGAACCTGTGTTACCAGAACTCGGTGTAGGTCTCGGTGTAGCTGATGTTGGTTCTGGTGTAACCGGTGTAGGTTCAGGTGTCACTGGTGTAGGTTTCGGCGTAACCGGTGTTGGCTCAGGTGTCACTGTACCAGGTATTAAATTAAATTCATATGGACGTATAATTGTAAAACTACTGTTATTTGTATAATCATACTCCGGTTGGTCAATTACAACTTTAGTATATAATCTTGCTCTATCCGATATTTGTTGATCACTAACTTCAAATTCTATTACGGATTTTTTTATAAGAGCAGGATAGATATTTGTTAATTCTTTTGAAGCAATTAAGTTTTTAAATTCTTTATCTGCATAAACCTCTACTTTTGCACTATTTACAACCGCAGAACCGTTATTAGTAATGTCTACATATAGGTACCCTCGGTTTTTTTCATAAAGTGCATTATAGACTCTTGTTACTTCCACGTCAACATATGATAACACAAGCTGCGAAGTATTGTTAGAAGTATTTGCATCGTTTAGAACGTCCACAGCACCTTTAAGTGCCACTGCTGAAGAATTTTTAGGAATCGAATAGTCAAACTCTGTTATCAAACTGTCGCCATGGCTTATACTTCTATTTATTTCCTTCTTATCAACTAGGTTTCCTCCATCATATAAAGAAACACTAAAGTTTTTTGCCGTGAGATCTCCGACATTCTCCACTTCAACATACACCTTCGATTGCTCCCCTGGCAAAACAGCATTATCGCCAAAATACATTCCGTCTGCAGGAATTGCTAAGTCCACTTTCCTTACATAGCTTGTTGATGTCAATAATGTACCGTCGTAATAATACTTCGAGTTTTCATCATCCTTCTTATAAACCGATTTGTTGTATACAGCCATTATCTCATTGCCATTACCTGCAATAGTAATATCTCTAGGAATTTCCATTGAATTGTGCGCTAACTCCACTCCCTGTGTCCATGTAGAACTGGTATCCTCATAAGTACTTATAAACAGTCTTTGTTCTCCACCAGTGGCAGTTGTCCATGCCAGTGCAATTCCTTCATCAGTATTGGTTGCCTGAAGCTCTTGAACACCAAAAGCCTTACTGGAATTCACCACTATATCTTTCTTGCCCGATTCGATTTCTGCTTTATATATCAAACCGCTATTATTCCAGAACACTACAGGTTTACCGTTTTCTACTGCTATGGAAGGATGGCTGTCGTTATACATGTTGTCAAGAAGCCCCCTAGGTTTCGACCACGTTTTGCCGTCAAATACAGTTGCATATAGCTTGTGTATTCCATTTTCGGAGTATGCGTTGGTAGTATAAACAAAGTATGCTTTTCCATCGTAAAGGAGCAAATCACTTTCGTTAACGTTTTCTGAGTTTGTAATAAATGCTTTTGGTGCCGTCCAACTTGTTCCGTTATTGTATACATAATAAATGCTGTCGGGATTTGCTTTCGTACCAACTGCTTTTTTCCCAGAATTGCTTACCCATGCAGCAATAGTCTTTCCACCATCTGCTGCAATCTGTGGTAATTTATTCAAGCCTTCCGTCTCTGGTGATAATACCTTAACCCATGCGTCCTTCGAAGAATCATACTTTGCAATTTCAAGCTTCATTTTCGAAATAATGTTTTCGGTAATATAATCTGCTGAAACCTTAGGCAAATTGCCGATCTTCTCTGGCATATCAAGCCATATTGCATAAGAGTTTCTGCCATCCGTCGAAAGGTTTGGAAACGCATCCGCAGTACCGTCATTTTCCACTTGCTTAGGCTCGGACCATTTTTTGTTATCATATATGGAATAGAATAATGCTGTTCGGTTGTTGTCGGTTCTCTCCCTGTCATCACCTATAAACACCATAATCATGTCGCCATCAGTCCCGTCAAGCTCTGAAATCTTTGCTTCCGATTGTGGGTAAGCATATTGTATTATATCTTTTTCGCCGATCCATTTCTGCTTCTCTAAATAGTCTCTAGGAGATGTTTCAAATGACGATTCTTTCGATGTAACACTATTAGTTATAGGGGCAGCATACACTTCACGTTTTACTGATTTTTTCTCAGGTGTGATACTTTCATTTGTCCTATTATAGCTATTATTGTTGCTTTGGGCTTGTCTCGCAGAAGGATCATATACTGTCCATTCTCTTTCATCAATTACTTGCTCAGTGGATATAAACCACACAAAAGTTTCTTTAAATCCCATTGACAAACTGAGAACTGTTTTGCCCGTTGGGATTGTAAATTCAAGGCCACCTTGTGCCCAGAATTCTCCACCTATGAGGCCATAACCAACTTCCACACCTATAGCTGCCCTTAGAGTAAGTCCAATAACAACCTCTAATTCAATCATTAAATTTTTAACGCTTTCAAAACTTAGCGGTCCACCTATTGATACATTTGTCTTAAATGTGAGGGTTCCATTTACTTCAAGAGAAACATATCCCGATAACAGGACACCTCCAAAAGTAGCATCCAGCGGAACTCTAAATTTAAATTCAAAGGTTAGCACTCTTATTTCTGTTTCATTAGCAATAATAAATTTATAGGATTCTATTTCCCATTTCATGGTACTGTCATTGTACACACAAATAAGAGAAACTGTTACCTCACTTTCGGTTGTAATTCCTGTTCCTAAAAAGCTTTCAACTTGATCAGGAACATCAAAATTTGCAAATTCACCGTTTACGCCGAGTTTCGCACCTGCTTTTGAAGTAAATGTAGCTTTCGCATTGTAAAAGTCATATTTTACATCCAGATCAAAATCCAATCCAGCGGATTCGATACCCAAAGATTTTATTGGACCACTATCAGAAGGCATATCAATATCCGGCGTTCCTTCTCCTGTTACAAACTTCAAAAATCCATCTAGTCCCTCTTCCAAATCAAAATTAAAGTTTTCTTCAAAAGCACTTTCCAAATTATTCTGCCAGGAAACCGCATTTAAAAATGGAAATTCTTTTGCCATAACTAGTTTAGCATCAACATATTCTGAAGTAGCAATACCGTAAGTACCTTCAGCTTCTACTGCAAATAGAATTCTATCTCCCATTGACATCTTGCTACGAATGTTCTCTACTTTAATTGTGCTAGATGTACTCTCTCCGGTGAACTTTATTACACCGTACCTATTTACTATCTTATATAAATACTTTCTGACCTCACCGGCTCCCTTTAAATCTGTATAAACGTTAAACCTAATAGCTCCACCAGTCCTTATAAGGTTTAACGGCAGAATTGAGCTAGTCGGTTTTGTACTGTTAGAAACAGCTGATATTACTTTTGTAACTTCTGGCAGCCTTGTCATAGGTATTCTTACATAAGAACCGTCCCTTAAATCAGTATTTACCGTCTTTTGAGGGAATCCATCAGCATTAACCGTTATATGATCATCCGTTAGTAAAATGTCTTCGAAATAAAACCTACCATTTGTGCCCGTATGCGTTTCATAGATGTCAACCTTTATAGTTGCATTACTAATCGGCCTGTTTAGGTCTTCATCAAAAACATACCCCGATATTGACCCAAAGTCCTCTGCTGGTAAAAGATTCTGATCAATAATTCTTACTCTTTGTGAAGAAGGAATCATCCTGGTTTTATCCGATGAAACAACTATTGTGAAATACTCTATACCACTACTTCCAACCTTAACATCATCTAAACTATAGCCTTCATATATATGTTCACCGTTATTGTCTGTTACTATCGTTGTGACAGTCTTTTTCACATTATCTTCAATTGTAATTTCGCATTTTTCATGCACTATGACATCCTGTGAAATTCCTCTGCCAGTTACTATTTTCAAACTTGGCATTGTGTCATTTTCTTTCGAACGAAATTTCGTCAAAGTAAGAAGATCTACATTTATTTCTCCCGGCATAATATAAAACTGAGCCTTAACTCTTCCAAAAGTCCCGTATTCTACCATTCTAGTCTCAATTGGCATTTCCAATCCGCCTAATGCTTTTGAAGCCAATTCTTTCAACGCCATAGTTCGATGCTCATGCCCTTCGAACAACTCGTTATCTGCAGAATACTCTTCCCACAAAATTTCTCCCGGCCACAACACGGAAGAGGAAGTCTTTACTAAGGACATATCTTCTTTTGTTTTATAGCTCCTTATAAATGTTGAATTCCCCATGTTTATATTGGGCATGTATATTTCAGAGCTTTTTTCGTTCACAAATCCAACTCTATAAAGCAAATCATCCCCTGAATATTTTGCTTTTTCAACTTCAATTATGAGCCTTAATCCAGAACTATTATCCACAACTATGGGATTCTCAGTTTTGAAGCTAGCTGATATCTGCTCGTTGAAGGTCTCAATTGTTCCACTGAAATCAGCAGATAGATGGTAGCTTCCCGGTGCATCTCCACGAACTATCCACTCTATTGTTTTACTATCCTTTGCAGCAATTGTTCCTATCGAAACAGTCTGATCATTTCCGCCTGCTATAGAAATACCATTAGGAGTTTTTAATGTTGCCACACAATCCTTTAAAGCATAGGTTCCCTCTGTGTTTAACAAGTGAAGTTTTACATCGAAGAATTCCTTTAGCCATGTAACTCTTCCTGGAATATCTATTAGTAATACAAACACTTCCTTAGTTTTTGGATTAGTATATGTTTTGACTCCAACCTCCCTGCCTCCAACGGAATATGTTCCACCTGATGAATTACTACTTGATGGAATGTGCGAGATGCGGTAGGGCTTGTTGTTGTAATTAAGGTTAATTTCATATCTGAAAACATTCTGGTTTCCAGGAGCATTTACATCTATACCTGCTGCCTTAATTTCTTCAAGAGTCATTTTAGTTGCTGTAATATTACCTACTATTATCTTTGATTCTTCTAAAACAAAACTTAAATTATTTTCTTCATTTTTAACAATCAGCACATCCTGCTGTTTTGGAGCATATCCTGCTTGGTATGCACCTATATCGTAGGAGCCTGGTTGAAGCTTCAAAGATATTTTACCGCTTGAATCGGTCAACATTTTAAATTCTTCAGCAGTTCCTACATTCACATAAATCGTCGTTCCAGGAATATGATTCCCTAAATTATCCTTTACAGTTATATTTAAAACACCGGAATAATCTTTTTCTAGCACAGTTATTAACTTTTCTGTACTTTCCTCATTATTAGATTCATCCACAACCTTTAAAATAACTTTATACTCTCCTGGCGTAGTATAAGAATGTTGGACTCTTATACCTTCACCTTTTGTGCCATCTCCAAAATCCCAAAGGTATTTTGCTATGCCTACGTTGTCCTTTGAAGCACTTGCATCAAAATCAACCTCTGTATCAACCTCTGTGGATGAAACACAGTTTATATAAGGTATAGGCTTGACATTATCAATATCTAAAGGACTTACAGCGTCGCTTAAAGTTTCACTACTGTTTCCTAATTTATCCACTGCAGTGATTTTGTATATATACTTCTTTGATGGATCGAGATTATTATCAACTACCGACAATGTTGTTGCATATTCCCCAACAACTGTATAAAACTCAGTTTCCGTAGTTCTGCGGTATAATCTATATGTTACAATATCTGTTGCGTCACAAGACCAAGTTATTGTTAATCCTCTAGCTATAGGCGTTACATTAATTACTGGTGCTATAGGTGCTACATTATTTATAATGTAATCGCAATATACATATTCGGAAGTATTACCTTTAATGTCTACCGCGTATCCACGTGTCTTCAAAACAGTTCCTGTCGGGAATAAACTAGTATCCAACTCTGCAGTAAAACCATCAACCTCATAGACCGAACTTACTGAGTGAAACTCTTTCCATACAAGCCCGTCCAAACTATATTCAGCAGCTAACTTCGATAATCTTGTGTCATCTTTAGCTGTTAAGGCATAGGTTAGTATTCTTCCGACTACTGCATTACTTGGGGGGTAAACACTTGTTATCTCAGGTTTTACATTGTCCACAATAGTTCCTGCATCAAGCATTGTAATTTCTACAAAATCACTGTCGGGACTTAAATTCCCTGCGATATCCTCACAAACAACCTTATAATAGTATGTTTCACCTGGTACCGTATCAAAGTCAAAATAGTTAAGACTCTTTAGATTACTTGCAATTGAAATATAGCTTCCCGTTGGTGCTAATGATCTTAGGACTCTAAATCCTTTAATATATGGTTCTATATTGTTGTTCCACTTTATTTCTATACAATCGACATAACTGAAAGCTGATATACCATCTACCTTATCCGGAGCCGTCCTGTCTATTATATATTGGTTATATGTGTTTGTACTGTTACTAACATTTCCACCAAAATCCTCAGCAATAGCCCTCACATAATAGTTTCCTTCTCTTACCTCTGAAACATCAATGTAATACGTATAATTAGTAATCTTTTTAGATCCATAAGACAAAGTTCTTTGAGTGTAGTCGTTCCAAGTAACCCCGTCTAAAGAAGTCTGAATGGTGATTTTCTTAAGGCTAATATTATCCTCTGCTGTAATAGTTAAAGGAATAGTGTTTGCAAAACATGATGGAGCAGGATTTATGGATATAATCCTTGGACTTTGAATATCCTCAGCAGAGAGTATGGTAATAGTTTCAGAAAGTACTTCAATATTATATCCATCACGGTCTGTTAGTCTATATCTTACAGTGTAGTCCCCAGGAGCCATATACTCAACATTCCAATTTACTGTAAAAAGCAAACCGTTAGGTGTAACAGTATGTGTATTTGTCTCTGTTATATATCTCCAATTAGTTTCTTCACTATTTTTATATTCAAACCTAACAGAGATCTCATTTTTATTTAAAATATCATCAGTAAGCACCTTCAACTCCAATTTTTTGGCTGAAAATCCCACAACACTACTCTTTCCGTCATAAGCATCGCTTATACTGACAAGAGTAGGAGTATGAGAAATAGTCTCAGAAAAATCGGAGAAATTCATAGAAGGATCAAATGCCCTAACTTTATAACTATATTGGGTCCCTGTTTCTAAGTTACTATCAAGATATTTAGTTGTATATGAAACTCCAACTTTTTCACCATCTCTATATATTTCATATCCTGATGTGTAGCTATTATCGGAAGAAGCGTCCCATGAAATTGTAATACTCTTACTTGCATGGTCTGACACAACAAGATTTTGCGGTATGGAGGGTTTTTCCTCATCACCAATCTTTACACTTATCTCCACAGGTTCGGATTTGTTGCCTGCATTGTCTGTTGCCACAATTTTAAAAACATAAGTCTGTCCTTTATTGAGCCCTGCTGTAATATACTCTGTTAAGCGATAGTTTGATGTGATGAGTTTGCCATTTTTCCATAGGGTATAACTACAGTTATTATGTTCGCTTGAAGTCCACGAAATTCTTACACTATCATTTCCTTGTGCTACGGTGCTATAATCCGAAAGAATCGGTGCTATAGTATCAATCGTCCTATAGTGCAAATAACTTTCTGTTCCTTTAAAATCTCTTGCAACAATTTTATAACTACCATCCACAGGAACATCCAAAACACCTTCAAAATCTCCCTTAGCATCAGCAAGCAGTTTTATACTGTATGAAGCCCATGAATTATATCTATTATTTTGACCCGCGTAAAGTGAAATAGTTACATTTCCTGCTCCGTTTGATGTATTGCCTTTTATTATTAATTCACTTTTCTTTTCACCAATGCTAGTATCCAAGCTGATTGACGGAGAAGTCACTACTTCGTTCTGTCTGAGTTTAACAATTTTAGAACTCGTTATATTCCCAACTTCATCCGTTGTAAACACTTCAACACAATCTTGAGCAGCTTTTGTATCCTCATATAAAGGGACGACGCTTAATAAAGTGGCGATACTTGATAAAGAAGCGGAGTATTTATCTGTTCCATCAGTCCTTTTCAACTCATTTGAAATTGTATAATTATCTTTGCGATAAAATATCACACCAACGAAATAAGGATCGTTAGTAACTTCCGCTAAAGCATTTGTCACAGAATTAGAATCTACGCCTTCCTTAGGTGAAATTACGGTAATATCATTTTTATTGTCATTTATATACGCTTTAAACACACTCAAATCGCTTTCATTCCCATAATCATCAGAAAACTGGAAATAAAGCGTCTTAGCCATATCATCATTATCGAATGTATAGTATACATCATTTGATACCGTTTGGTATTCTAATGTTTTTAATTCCTCAACGTTTTGAGAATAACGAACCTTTGTATAATTGAGTGTTCTTATATCAAATTTCACATTGTTGCTTAATATAAAAGGTTTTCTTGAGGTACCTTCTTCCCATTCAGAAGGCGTAATTACAGGTTTAAGTTCGTAGGTGCCATTGTAGTTAAAATATCTAACCCCTATAACCACACCATCTGCCTTTACTGAAATAGTGTAAGATCCTATAGGTAGTGATCCAAGTTCATTTTGATCAATCTCTAGAACATCCTCATCTGTCCTCTTTACAAGCTTAATATTGTGCTTCATCCTAACCGCAGTATCATAACTGTAGATGTCTGCTGTATACGACAATCCTGCTTCAAGATTTTCACAATATACAAGATACGGATAGCCTTCCTTAACATATTGCACCAAAGGAGGTACAACCTTCTTATCTGTAATATAATTTGTAGTATAATATTTAATCATATTCGTGTCATCAAACATTTGAATCTTGCAAAAACCATATTTTAAAGGAGTGTCAAGCTTTAAATCAATATATTTCTTTTGATTATCAACCCTTTCAGAAACTTTTGCACAATCAATGATATTGTCCAATGAATCTAAAATATTAAAGCTATACCCGTCAATGGAATATGAATTATCAATAATTAATGTAATAATATCGCTTCCATACACAGCTTCACTCACTGTAAAGGAACTAGCTTTGCTTTTTGGCGAGAACTTTACATACTTTTTAAAGCTGTAATTTTGCCCATCATCCTTTAGACATATTTCATATATATCATTTTGAACAATTTTTGATAGGTCAGCATTTATTGATATCTCCTTAATCGACCCTTTGTAGGACTGTGCTACAGTGTCCCACACTCCAGCATCAATTTCTGCTTTTGTATCAACATTTACAAAAACCAGCCTCGGATTTTCTGATATATCTTTAACCCAGCTACAGCTAAGATTTAAAGCATCTTCATTATTTAATATATAATACATTTGAGTATTACCCTCGGAGTCAACAAAAGATGAATACGAAGAATTACTATAATTCTCAATCTTTAAAGAGTCTGAGGAAAATTTCTGTTCTTTCGAATTGAAATAATACTCATAATCCATACCGTTTATTCTGATAAAGTACTTTGTTTCGTCTTTCAGTGTTTTTGTTATATTGAGCTTACCCTTTATCACTACGTAGCCCACGTTGTAATTACCATTCATCTTATAAGAAGAAACAGATTTCTCAATAGTATTCTTGTCAAGACTTCCATAGACTTCATCTTCTGATACGAGTTCAATATTTATATTTTTATTATCTGCACCCATAATTCCATTATCTATCTCATAGCCGGCTATTGTAAAATCAACCGTTCCATCATCAGGTAATATGGAAGGATAAAACGATATTTTTTTATCTATTTCAGAAAAATCGTTATGCGAGGGGATGGTGAAACTTTTGGAATCAATTTCTCTTCCATCATACAGGAACTTTATATGATAATTCCCACCTGGGTTCAGGATCTGTAAATTTCCCTTGTTTGGAAACTTCAGAGAAAACACACCATTATTATCAGCTTTAACGTCTGTGATATTTGATATTGGTATATATAAAGACTCGCCATGCATCCTGTATAAAGCTACTTCATAACCAACACTTTTATCACACCACTCAGTTGAAACGAGAACTTCTCCCTTTTCAATATCAGTTACACTTACTGATTCAATGTAAAGTTTAGTACTAGTTGTATATGCCCTAAAGCTTACTGTTGAGTCAGATGAATATATTTTACCCGGATAACTAATTTTTACGGAGTATGTGCTATTTAGATTAATAGCTTCGGTAATTTTCAATCTAAACCTAATTTGCGATTCAGTATAATGAGAGTAATCAATTTTAGTTCCCACAACTCTTCCTGACAAATCTACAAGTTCAACGTTTATTTTTTCAACATCTACTTTTGTAAGGTTGTAAAAGCTACCTGTTACAATAAAGTTGTCAGTATTTTCATACAAACTCCAGTTGTAATACATACTACTGAAAATCAACTCATCAGTTACAACTATTTTTGAAGGTACATCAAATTCTGAAATACCTGAAACAAACTTTACTGTATATTCTCCTTCTTCTTTTAAAATTTCATTAAAATTTATCTGTGGAACTGACATATAATATAGTTTTTTATTAAAATATTTTTCATTATATTGATCATTTCTATAACCATAGTTTGAATTCAAAAAGTTATGGTATACCGTTGTTTGATAAATATTTGTCGAATCAGACATTCCAATAGCTTTTCCATCTCTTAAAACCAAAAATTTCCCAGTTGTGGCATTGGTATCATTTAGATAGAATCTACTAATATCCCTAATAGACCTAGTGCCTTCAGCCACATATATATTAACCCTGTTTCCTATTTCTATCTCTGCTTCACAATTTTCTATAACAGGTTGTGAAGTATAGTCATTACATTTAATTCTTACAGTATACTTGTCCGGATCTACCTGTTTGTTGAAATTACAGACAAATTGCAGGTAATTATCATCAGGTTCCCCTATACCACCTCTGATGCAGTCCTGTGGAATCTCTGATATGCTATCAATGACTAAACCATCTTTTATAAGTTCAGCACTAAAAACGAGATCTCCTTCTAACGCTCCTGCAGCTATATCTGCACGCAGGGAAGGCATATCTACTATTATCGAGGCATTATCTTGTGCTGTGTATGTATTGTTTGAAAACTTATATATAACCTCGGGATTTTCCGACTCATATTTTTTTATCATTAATTCTGTCGGTGAACTAACATCAATACTCAAATAAATTCGGTATTCCATCCCTTTGTATAGTTTGTATGCAACAGAATTCGCATATGTAGGATAGGTTCTTAGATATGCTACCGTATTATTGTTATTGACATCGTAAATATAAACATAATCTAGTGTCTCTTTCGATACAGTCACAATGTATACTGCTGAAGATGTGGGTGTGAAGGACATATAAGGACTAGATATTTTTTCTGTACTGCCCTCTTCATTAAAAATAACCACTTCATTTTCTTTTATCTCAGGAATTGTTTCATCGGTTATTTTTTCTTCGGTAACTGTTGTATCTTTATAGCCGAAAGAATCGTTTACAATTTTTGCAAACTGTGTAACATATCCGTCTGGAACAATAGAATCCTGATCCTCACGCCTTTCCTCAAGCGGAAGCGTTATACTACTTATTTCATCCTTAATTTCTGTTGGCAGTTCTAACTCAGGTGTTGGTATCGACGTTACGTCTGGCAGCAAAGTTACTACAGGTTCATTTGTCACTGTCTGAACTGGAGTTTGAATCGGTGAATCGTATACGTTTTGGCTTACACTTTGTGATTCTAATGAATTTTCTTGATACTTTGCTTGTTCGCTTGAAAAATTATCTGCAAAAGATACATCTGGCATAATGATACTGCCCAACATAAGAACAGCAAGAACACATGCCAGAAGAGACTTGAATCTCCCCATTAGATTTTTCCCCCTTAATCATTTTTATATATAAAATTAATATATATAGCTTTATTTATCTGTATATTAAAGAAATGCATTGACACTAAAGTCGGGATTTATATGATATTTTTATCTTACTTACTTTATTATAGCAGGTTTTTTTAGATTAGCAAAATATTCTTTTGATATCCTCGTAAACTCTTTATGTAAACAAATGACAATCTTAATGAACCCTCTTTTTTGCCTACAATTTATATTAATCGCCCTTGTCAGTTGTAACGATAGAAGAATGGAAAAAGCAGAGGGCTAGATGACATAAACTTTTTATTGAGATACCTTATTTTTATTTTAAGGATGTTTGAGTAAAAAGTAAAACTTCAGAAGCATCTAAAGTGTTGATTACATCTCCTTTTTCAAGCCAGCCTTTCCTTGCAGTATTTATGCCATGTTTTATATCATTAATTCCTTCAACCCGATGCGCATCAGGGCATATGGCAAATTTGCAACCTTCCTCTTTTGCACCTTTAAGAAGTCTCCAATCCATATCTAGCCTGTAGGGATTTGCATTGATCTCTAAAAAAACATTTTCTGATGCACAAACCTTAATTATCTCACCTAAGTTAATTTTATAAGGCTCTCTTGATAGCAAAAGTCTTCCCGTAGGATGACCTAAGATAGTGACATATTTGTTGTTTATCGCTTTTAGGACTCTTTGAGTCATCTTGTCTTCGTCCATATTGAAAGACGAGTGAACCGATGCTATTGTAAAGTCAAAGAGGGACAATATATCCTCCCCATAGTCAAGACTTCCATCCGGGAGAACGTCCAGCTCAATGCCCTTTAGAATTTTGAAATTGTTATACTTTTCATTTAATCTGTCTATCTCTTCATGCTGCCTTCTAATATCATCCTCAAGCATTCCCCCGGCGTAATATGCCGATTTGCTGTGATCGGTAATTCCAATGTATGAATAGCCTAGCTCTATACAGTGTTTTACCATTTCTTCTATAGTGTTGGTACCGTCGCTGTATGTAGTGTGTACGTGAAGGATTCCTTTTATATCCTCATCCTCAATAATCTTCGGAAGTTGGTTTATACTTGCAGCCTCAAGTTCTCCGTTATTTTCTCTTAGCTCTGGCACAATATAGTCCATACCAAAAACCTTAAATATATCCTTTTCATCATTGCACTTTATTATTTCATCCCCTCTAAAAAGACCATACTCATTTACTTTTACACCTTGCTTTTTTGCAATATGTCTTAGGGCTGTGTTGTGTTCCTTACTACCAGTAATCACTTCCTTCTCGGAACTCCATGTTTAATTGATACCCTTCTTCTCCTAAATACGCAAAAATCGGTGAATATCCGTTAAATCCTTTATAGGTGTACGATA